>Ga0306906_1000046_pt1 | contig 80446 bp, 121 predicted proteins | sample AntRauTorcE11897_FD_190405 | JGI IMG/M metagenome (GOLD analysis project Ga0306906, IMG submission 190405) | Saline lake microbial communities from Rauer Islands, Antarctica - Metagenome Torckler E11 #897 (v2) (version 2) | ecosystem: Environmental > Aquatic > Non-marine Saline and Alkaline >...
GTAGTTTTGCATGTTTCTAGATGTATACCGTCAAAAACATGCGTTTTCCTCTTGTAGCTGAGTTGGCGTAGCGTCTGGTTGAAGCCCAGAAGACACAGGTTCGAATCCTGTTGAGAGGACCAATGGATATCCGTCAACGACCGGGGATTATAGTAGTCGTTAAAGGCAAGGTAGTTTTGCATGTTTCTAGATGTATACCGTCAAAAACATGCGTTTTCCTCTTGTAGCTGAGTTGGCGTAGCGTCTGGTTGAAGCCCAGAAGACACAGGTTCGAATCCTGTTGAGAGGACCAATGGAACTGTAGCTTAACTGGTTAGAGCGCTTCCCTGTCACGGAAGAAGTTGCGGGTTCGACTCCCGTCAGTTCCGCCAATTTAAGTGTGGACATGAACGTTATCTTAGTTTAGACTATACGACTGTCTTAGAGAGAATATGTTTATGTTTATTTTGAAAGAAGCAGAAGGTAGCGGCGACTGGGTTACTGCTGTAATTTGTGATAGGTGGGTACAGGCTAAAGTATTCAACTTGGAATCGACGTATGGTGTATATAATGGTCGAGTTTCTAAGATTGCAATTGCCAAACAAGGAGTTTCAGGCTTGGGAAGTGAGACCGGCTTGGACTTTTTTGAAAATGTAGATTTCAATTGGGATCGAGGTTTGGATTTTTGTAATTTTGAAAAGCAGACTATCATCGGAGTTTAGAATTGATTTATCTGATGATCGAGATGCGGAAGGGGATTGGAACGAACTTATTGATGACTTTATCCTTCCTCGTATTAGGGATGAAGATGAAGATTAGTAGGTCTCGATGGTGTTGATAGTGTAGAGGTTAGCACAACTGTCTGTGAAACAGTTAGGTAGGGTTCGATTCCCGTCTTCACCCCAAATGCAGTGGAAAGGTCGCCAAATAGGGAGGTATCGCCATGGTAAGGTATGTCCCGTTAAAGCAGCCAAAATGAGCAGATGTAGTTGAAAGATACTACCCTTTCCCACTAATTTTTAGTGTACAATCTCTCTGTAGCTCAGTCTGGTAGAGCTTCCGCCTCGGATGCGGAAGGCCGCAGGTTCGATTCCTGCCGGGGAGACCAACAATGGTGACTATAGCTCAGTCTGGCAGAGCACCCTTGCGCGAGGGAGGTCGATGGTTCAAATCCATCTAGGCACCCCAAATAGAATGCAAAATACCTCATGCATGGGGTATAGGCTGGGCAACCGATTCGCGGATCGGTGTCCGTAGGTGATACTGGCCTCATCAGCTAGAAGAGTCGAGGTGATACCCGGCCACCTACAACCAACAACGGGAGTATCGTATAATTGGCAGTACACCGGACTCTTAATCCGGGCGGTCTCGGATCATACCCGAGTGCTCCCACCAAACATCAAAAATTGGTTGCCTAAGCGGTTCGATTCCGTAAACGTGAAATTGCATAAGTAGCGTTACCGTGTTGCAAGACGGTTGTTGGTATAAGGGAACCCCCTAACAATTGCCCTATTGTGTAATGGTATCACACCGGCCTTTGACTCCGGGGATGAAGGTTCAATTCCTTCTGGGGCAGCTAAAGAAGTAACAATGAACAATGGGAGCGTAGCTCAGCGGCAGAGCAGTTGGCTTTTAACCAAACGCGCGAGGGTTCGAGTCCCTCTGCTCCCACCAAACATAACAATTGGCATGTAGCATTAATGGTAATGCGCCTGACTGTTAATCAGGAAAAAGCGGGTTCGATCCCTGCCGTGCCAGCTAATTACGGAGAGATATATGAAACCGGGATATTATCTAGTAGCTGGCGATCAGCACTACGGTCCAATCGTAGCCGATGATCCAAAGAAAGATACTTTCCACGATCCTAAAATCATGTCCAAGGTAACAAAATGGGCAGCAACGCTGGGGATCACGTGGGAATATGTTAAACTAACATAATGGGGCTGTAGCTCAATTGGGAGAGCGTCTGTGTTGCAAGCAGAGGGTTGTCGGTTCGACTCCGACCAGTTCCACCAACATATAATGCCGTAGTAGTTTAATGGTTTAGAATGCAGGGTTTTCACCCCTGTCGATACGGGTTCGAATTCCGTCTACGGCTCCAACAATATAGTTTATGGTATTACCCAATTCCATCTGAGGGAAACACTTACCTGATAGTTAGTGTGAACCAATTAAGAGATTATGGGTATTTGGGAGTTATCAGACTCCCTCTTTGCTCCTGAAGACAAATGGTTGAGTTGCTCGGTTTTCACCCGAGAGTACGGGGTTCGATTCCCCGCAGGAGTACCAAAATTACATAATGGCCGGGTGGCAGAGAGACTATGCGCTGGGCTGCAAACTCAGAAAAACGTCGGTTTGATTCCGACCTCGGCTTCCAATCTCTCCATAGTTTAAAGATGGGAAAACAACCGTGCCCCGCGATGGGCGGGTGCCACGGACAAGACGGTCGGTTCGAGCCCGACTTGGGGAGACTAATTTTTGGAGTTCAATAATGACACGACGGGCAATTAAAATCGGTGAGGAAGTATTGGAGATATCCAAATATACCGTTATCAAGCATAACAAGAAGCGTTTGCTATACTTGGATGAACTTAATGATGGTACGTGGAGATTAATCCACAATGAGGACCTTATTCCTGATTTGACAAAAATCGATGTGTTTGAAATTATCCGCGAAGACTAGAAGGATAACGAAAAGTATTCTTGACAAAAATGCACGGTGAAGATATAGTTATAGAGAGAAGTAACAACTCTGTAAAACTGACACCGCTGGTTCGATTCCAGCTTCCCCGACCAATTGAGCTACGAACACATCGGTGGTGATGGGCTCTCCAAACAGAGAGAGACGGTTCGAACCCGGACGGCTCAACTGACAAATTAATTTTCTCTCATGTGCTAAGGCGACAATCGCTACGCTGTCAATGTGGTCTAGACATGTTAGATTTCCGTACAAGGGGTAGATATGAAAAGTGATATGCCAGCGGAAGACGCTTCTATGATACAGACATTTATCGAGTTAAAGTGCGAAATAGATAAACTCAAAAAACAAATTGCTGAACTAGAGTACGAATCTGAACTTGAAGAAAACGATCCCGGTGTTCCTGATTGCGTTGAGTGTGGAAATACGATATACTCTGGCATCAACGGTCAAGTTGAAGTACGGAAGCAGAATGGTGGTTATGAATGGGCAGTTGATTGTGATCTATGTCAGTTCACTACATTCTCTGCGACCTTTAGAAATTACGACGAACAATAGAAGCACCTAGTGGTTTGAGGACTTCCGTCTGATAAATGGGATGGCGCGGTTCAACTCCGCGTGCTTCTACCAAATAAGGATAAATGTGTTATGTTTTTTTGTGGAAAGATTAGTGAAAACTGGGCATACGAACTTGCTATTTGGGGTGAGGGGTGGGATACTCCCCTGAGTATCGATATCAGTATTCGAACAAAAGGTGACCATCCCGGTTTTTTCACATGTTGGTTGGTTTGTTCCAAGAAACTTTTTGAATTGAACATATATGATATTCGTCATCATGATGATGACTGATCAAACGAGTGTAGCTCAAACGGAAGAGCGGTTCCCCTAGAAGGCAACAGATGGTAAAGCGACATGAATTGGAATCCTACCGATCATAGGAATCCTTGATGATACAATTGGCATCTAGTGTCGGGGTTCGAATCCCACCCACTTGACTAAACATAGGTACAGATTATGAGAACGATCAAGATACTTGATAAAGATGATGTGATAACTGTCGAAACATTTTGTCGGCCACTTGGGGTGACCTATGAATCATCACATTCATCTGCGGTGCTTGAGCGTGCAACATACTCTGGCATGCCCATAAATCACATGAAGTGGGTTCCAGTGCGGTATGTGCTTGGTTCCTGTTGGATAGGCAAAACTGTAGAAGAGTTTTCAACCGACTATGACTATTCCGAGTACGAGTATGCGATTGGTGACATCCCCGCTGCACACATATTGGATATGTCTAAATATGATGTGCTGCCATAATGGAGAAATTAATAATGGCTAAGCACTGGAATCCACAAGAAGATTATTGTGTTCGGTTTTCAGATGAAACCGCTCTCGACCGGTCAGATGAAGAATTAAATGCAATGGTGCATGAGATGCGTGTAATTGCAAACAAGCATGGCTTTGATCTATCACAGTTCGGTTCATGGCCAAACATGCGACGCTTTGGAATTCGGGAAGAAGCAATACTCGAAGAATTTAAACGATTAGATGGGGTGTAGCGCCTAATTGGTAAGGCATCTGACTCTGACTCAGAGATTTGTAGGTTCAAGTCCTACCACCCCAGCCAATATGTAGGACGATGTTTTTTGGGGGTATAGCTCAGTTGGGAGAGCAACTGCCTTGCACGCAGTAGGTCGTGGGTTCGAATCCCTCTACCTCCACCAAACAATAGGATAGTAATATGACAAAGAAAGTTCACAGCTACACTGTAGTTATTGCAGAAGATGCTGATGCCGAGTATGATCGTGATGTAATTGCCGATATGGCGTATATCATTCAAGAGGTATTAGATAATCCAGCAGGTAAGCGAAATCTTGAAGGTACGAGGGGTAATGTTACGGTAGTGTGTAACAACATCTTAGAAGTTTCCGATGACAAGTTGGATGATACCGTAGACAAACTGGCCAACGCTCTTGTTTTAGAAGACCAGACAGACCAGACAGACCAGTTACTATGAAATTCCGCGTACATTTTGAATACTTCGGTCGAAACATATCCGATGATATTGAACTTGGTGCCATAGGGCATATGATCCAGCATGGGTTTTGGATTACTAATGACCTTACGGTTACGAATAGTGCAGACAAGATGGTGTACCATATTCCACCGTCACGTATTATAGCAATTGAGAAACTACAATGATTTATCAAGATCACGCTTGGAAGCGCCTCGGTATTTCATTTTACCGGAGTAATTAATATGGCAAAGAGCTACGAGGATATAACATCAACTGATTGTTTTCACGAAGACTACGAATTAATGGTGCTCTATCGTCCCGACACTGATATGTTTTTGACCAGTCCAGACGTGATGGATATAACGTGGGGCGAAGATTTTAGTCAAGCTGCTAAAATTACATACGGTAGACTTGTTGGATACTTCATGCCGAAAGTTGGGCATACGTTTAAGTGCATAGGCGTCTGCGTTAAGTACGATATCGAGACACATGAGTTCTATCCCGATTGGGAAGATCCATTTAACATATACAAACCGGAAAAGGAGGATAATGAAGATGAATAAGTGGCATGGTGGAAAGGGTAGTAAGCAACGACCTCGACAAGTACCCAAAAATCAATTTGACGATAATTGGGATAGGATTTTCGGAAAGAATAATAATGAAAGAAAAGAGAAAAGTTCAACCGGCGGCTAAGAGTGACTGTTTGACACGTAAGCAAGCACAAAGCGCAGTTAAAAGCGCCATAGTTAAACAGGAAAATGCTATGCATGATTATAGCCCAAATGAACCCGTAAAGGCAATTTCTGTCAAAGACATAGCAAAAGCTGCTGAAAATAACAGGCAGCATAATATGACGGAAACCACACGCATGCTCAATGACACGCTTGTGGAACAATCTGCTAGAGTTGAAGAGGGTGAAGTTGTGTATGTTTCCTTTGGTTATGGAACAATACCCACAAAACTTGATTCGCGTGATATGCTTACTGTGTTGAGTGAATATCGTAAATTGGGTTGGAATGTGCATGTAAGTATGCATAACCTTGATGGAGTAAAGATTACATTTGAAGCAAACATTGTTTAATTTACTGAACAATATCCCTATCTTCTAGTGGCCAAGGATACGACGTTCTCAGCGTCGGGACCGGGGTTCAAATCCCCGTAGGGATACCAAATTTTATGGGAGTTATCATGGCAGGCACGGCAGACACGGTGGGTATTAGAGGCAAATTTAACCAACCCCCCCCCTAATAAATTAGTTGTGTACTATCCAAAATATGATAAATGGCTATGCATTGGCGAACATAAGATAATGGATGATTATCCCCACATGGTAATGCCTGCTCCCGCTTATTGCGATTACCCAGTAGAGATACCTGACAATATGTTATTCGGGTGATATGGGCGCATGAGCAGCTACTTTATTGAGCCGGATAAGCATTTTTTGAGTAAGATAGATGATGATATGTGTGATTGGACAGATCGTATAACACTCTTGCAGTGGTTAGTAGATAGATCGCACAGAAGAATATAATATACCAACTCCAAAGGGACTCTTATGATACTCATGTTGTTTGATCTGGAAAAATACTCTAATAGAGCACTGGACTGATAGATCGCTATGTTGGATTGACAGCAATAAAAAATTCTTGACAGAATGTCAGCCTGATGTTGTGGGAATGTTTTCTTTCGCGATGTGGTGCGATGAGAACATTTCAGAATTTACCGACAGCGGCATGCGTGCAAAACTTGAATCTCTCTATCAAATTAAATTTTCCGATGAATATATCATTCCTGTCGCAGATATTATGTCGTGTCTTAGAACCAAAAGAGAAGGTGTTAGTAGGAATGACGAAAAGTACTACGGTTTTATTGACTGGTGTGTGGCAAATGAGCACGGGTTTTTGAGCAAGTTCGATGAAGTGTGGCTAGTAGACGATACCATAGATGACGGTGAAAATAATGACTTTTCATTTAAGGTTGTGTTTAGAAATCCAGTCGTGGTTAAATCATTTATCTGAAGATGGGGGAAATTATGCATAGAGGTTATCCGGCATTTACTGATGTGGACGGTACTATGCGAGAAATCGTAATCATTGGTTATGACCATAGCAAGTACGTGCATATTAAAGAACCTTTGCCTGATGGTACAAGATCGGTTGACATTAGCAAATGTTACACATATACTAAGACCAAGGTTCAAGTGAGGAAAGAGTTGATGAAGGTCGTTTTCTCTAGAAAGACTCCTTATCGTGAACCATTAGAGGATACCCCCGATGCGTGAAGAGCTAAGTGACATTATTGAAGAATTAGCAGACAAGCTATACGTCTATGGTTGTGATTGCACGTCTATTGCAGACGATGGGTTGTGTTCACAGGGAAATCTCTATGAAATGTGTCGGCCCTGTTTCACAACTAAAATGAAACTACGACTGATTGACGTTGTAGAATTGCAGCATAAACTAAACTGAGGCTATATCCGATGACAGACAAACTTGATGTTGATGAAGAATTTGAGCAGTATTCTCTTATTAGGCTGGCGGATTGGTATCGGGAGTATTTGCGAGAAACCTGCGGAAACCGTCACGTACTTTTGGATACGCCGTTCTTTATCTACTTGGGAGAAATCCCAAATCTGAGAGGCCACTGTGTAGTGGCGCAGCACGGGAACAAAGGGCGGATTATCTCAGGGTTCCATACTGAGAATTTTGAAAATGTTCCCGACGACGAACTTTAATTATTGAGGGATGTTCCTACAACCGGATTGTAAACCCGGAGTCTATGAAATAAGTATGGTGGCCGACGAGTGGTTCAATTCCACCATCCCTCACCAAATACAATGCACCCGTGGCGCGAACGGATTAGGCATTCGCTTACGAAGCGAAACTATGCAGGTTCGAATCCTGCCGGGTGTACCAAATCAAATCCAGCAACATTCGTGGCCGAGATAAAGCAAAAATCGCCCGTAGGTTGGAATCTAGAGGCATTAACGATTATGATGATCGTGAACACTATTGTATTGGTTGATAGGACATGAAGCTAATTAGCTACAACATATACCATGGCGCATATGCCACCCGTTCTAAACTGATTGAGTTTGTTCGATCTGAGCAACCAACCGTGTTGTGTGTGCAAGAAGCAAATGGTTGGCTTGACAATGATGCGGCCATACTTCGAGAATTTTCAGAAGCGGTATCTATGCCGCACGTAGCTTTTGGGAACGGCGATTCTCCATTTAAAGTAGTTACGCTTTCGCAAATGCCTTTGCATTATACTCGAACATTTGAAGATTCTTTTCATCATAGTGCTGTCAATACTGGTATTTTGTGGGGACCTAGATTAATTGATATTTGGAACACTCACTTAAATCCATATAGTGAATCTGATCGACTAAAAGAAGCTGCGAAGATAATCTATGAAATATGTGATGCTGAGTATGCTCTCGTTGTGGGAGACTTGAACAGCCTTAGCTCGCACGATGGATATCCAGATAATTTGATAGAAAATCTAAAAGATATCGGTATTCACAAATTTTCAGAGTCATACCAATACGATGGAGTTCTACGCTATTTTGAGAACCATGGTTACCACGATGCGGCAGTTTGTTTAGAAGCTCAAGCAGCAACGGTTCCAACGGAAGCTAATGCAGACGTAAACCATACTTATCCTTTTCGGTTAGACTACATGCTAGCATCTAAGAAACTTGAGCCATTGATAAGTTACTATGGTGTTTGTAAGAATGACCTAACTGATCAGATATCGGACCATTATCCCATTGTTGTGAACATTAGGGGTTGACAGCGAAATTGTATTTCCGTATAATTCCTTAGTACTGGTTCTGACGGAGTAGTGCGTCCCGCATTAAATTGCAAAAGGGGGCAGGCCCCAGCGCATTTTCTTTACTAAACTAAACTAAACTAAACTAAATTAAACAGGAGAAGTACAATGCCACAGGCAAGAATCGCAGTAAAAAATGCTAAGAACCCGGTTATTCGTACCAAGGGCAAAATTGGCAGTCGCAAGATGACTAAATCCATGTTTGCTATGAACGATGACCAGCTTCTTGAAGCATACGCGGCAAGCAACACTCGTGGGCGCGACCGTGCTATGATCAAGCGATTGATGGATCGGCGCGGGTTGTCTGCGTAAAGACACTGCTCATGTGTCCAAACTGGTAAAGGAGCAACGTTGAGAGCGTTGTGGTCATAAGACCTTGTGGGTTCGACCCCCTCCATGAGCACCATATAAGCAACAGTGAAGATGGTATGCGCTCCGGGCAATAGTAAAACAAAGACTTGTAAGCCATCAAAGGCTAAATCGTACTTAAAGAAGAATTCGAAATGATTAACCTTACTTTGGATGAAACGAACGCAGTTGACAACGCGGCTGATGTACTTGACGAAATTACGGACTGTGTGGCTAAAGATAAGAGTGTCCATGTTGTAATTGTCATGCATTAACGACTACGTATTGCAGAAAGAATAAATAGTTTTATGGGCTGGTGGCGGAACTGGTAGACGCGCTGGTTTTAGGTACCAGTACCGAAAGGTGTGGGGGTTCGAGTCCCCCCCGGCCCACCAAATGTACAACAAATCAGACGTAAAAGAGGCGAAAGCCAAACTACATGTACTGCTCGATGAGAAAGACAAATTTATCGAGAGGTCTGAAACTATTCCTCAAAGTTTGTGGGATAATATCGAGACAGCATATGATCAAGCAGTCTACATCCAAAAACGATATTGTCTCGCTCTCGAAGACTACACAGTCTCCCGAAAATACTGACGATCTTAGACGATTAGATTTTGATGTGGGATGCGACGATGAGTTTGACGACGACGACGATGATTGTGGAATAGACTATCTAAATTAATTGCAGAGTAGAGCAGGTTGGTCAGCTCGTCGGGTTCATAACCCGGAGGTCGGAGGTTCAAATCCTCCCTCTGCTACCAAATTTGGGGGTGCGCCGAAACAAGGTAAGGCGCGGCGCTCGTAATGGGTGATCGCGGTCTGAAATAATGACCCTGCGGGTTCGACTCCCGTCCCTCATATGAACAGTTCAGTGATAATTATCGACAATAAATGTTTTTGAATCTCAGTTATTTTACTTAATTGTAAATAAGATAAATACTATCAGGATGTTAGCGTCGATGGTCTACAGGTAAGCGTTGGTCTAGGTCATTACCAGAGTGAGACCGCTGTCAGCTTCATGATAGGTGGCAGGGTTAAAGAAAACCTATACATGAACGTCGGAATGACTGCCGGTGACGCAAAGGCATACGGGGGGGGCAGCGTTACCTACCGTCTGAATTAAGAGGTAAGATTCCCCAAAATGAGGCTTGACGAACAGGGTGCACTTAGGTATAGTTCACCCTGTTCTTGTTTAGGGGCATACAAAATTTAATGCGTCGTGGGATATCCCACTTCAGCTAAGAATACGTCGTTAGACTAAAAGCGTAAAGTGTACAATTCTAGGAATTCTACATGCGGCTCCACGTAGTCATGAAAAGTCCTCTGGCTTTATCCAGAATATCTTGCCTCGCAAGCAAGACGCCGTGCATATTATAGGGAGTGAAAATGAATACTATCGCAGAATTTAAAGAACACTTGAAGTATGGGATTGGTAAGTTTGGATCAGCTTTGACTATTCATGTTAAAGAAGAAAGTGCAACGGAACTGAGAATTGCACTTTATACTACAAACAATGTCTACCACATTAATGCATATCAGACAGATGATGGTAAATATCTTGGGGCTACTATGTCACGTCGGATGCCTAATGTTGGAGAAACTCATACTAGAGGAAGTGACATAGCGGATGGCGATCTTTCACTTGAGACGTGGAATGATATTCTAAGTGATATTGTTTCGTGTGAACTGCTTGAGATAAAGGTACCACAAATTAGGACACTTGAAGTATAAAATTAATGCACTCGTAGCTCAGTCTGGACAGAGCACTCGCCTTCGAAGCGATTGGTCGTGGGTTCAAATCCTACCGGGTGTGCCAACACATAAGGACTAGGCGGGTACAATCCCATGGGTTCTACTCAGGTAGTCGCCAGACTCTGAATCTGGAAAGGATAGTTTCGCACCTATCTATGTGGTAGCATGGCATCATAGCCATCCTACAACGTGAGTTAGCAAAGAGACGGTCAGTGGGAAGGACCTGCTGTAAAAAGTGCGCCACCGATCGAAGGTGGAAATCGGTGCCTCGCGATCACCACTCACAACCAAATTCTAAGTGCGCTTATGGTAGGTAGTCCGGTTTAATTCCGGTTAACTCTTGATAGAGATAGTGGTTCGAATCCACATTAATCATACGGCAGCAAAAGGGGCGATAGCCCGCCAGAAGGTTCGATTCCTTCAGCGCACACTTTTTATCAAAGAAGCCGGATAAGATCAATGGGCTGACCATTCGTTTTATCTAGTAGGCGTAGCTTAATATGGAAAGGCACAGGGCTTAGGCTCTGGTATGCTGGTTCGATTCCAGCCGTCAGGGCTTCTTTAATTATTAAAGTAGTTGACAATGTAGAAAGTTTCAAGTAATGTAGCGACTTCTAAAGCGGTTGGGATATCCCAATAAGGAGGTGAGTTTTCTATAATTAATTGAATATATGATATTTTATTTATGATATTTTATTTATGATGTTTTAGCAAGAGACTTAGGTAACGCTAAGTTGACCCGGACGGACAACGGTACATACCCAGCCACCGATTGACCAAATCTTAACCGGGGAGCGTTGGGAACTTTCGCCTTTAATCCAAGGACAAAGTTGTAATATATACTATACTAAAGTTGGAAAACTCTACAAAGTTACGATAATGGTAGAGGTCGTCGCTCTCCCGGTGGGTGTTGCCACGATTCTTATAGGATAATCCCACCATCTATTCTCTGGTAGCTCAATGGCAGAGCGTCCGCCTGTTAAGTGGAGGGTTGCTGGTTCGAGTCCAGCCCGGAGAGCCAAACACAACTAATTGGAGAGTCATTATGTAGTGTTACAATTGTGGTAGTGTAAACTTGTCTCAGGAACTTTCTGAAAACAATTCCAGTAATGGATATGTTGTTGATGAGTGCTTTGGTTATGATACTGAAGTTGCCGATGTTGTAGATTGCTATAGATGTGAAGACTGTTCTAAAGTTTCGTGGATTACCGCTGAGGATAAGTAAAGAACCTGTCGTTGGGTAACTTGATAAGGCTGGCATCCTTTAGAAACTGCCACATTAGCTGTCTGATGGAAAAATGGCAAAGCCTCGTGGGGCGTCACTCACGGAATCTCGGTTCGAATCCGAGGGCAGCGACCAAAGAAATGTTCCTTTCGTTATTGACATACTCCTTCCCATTGCTTATACTGGCATCACTTAGACAAAACTCTACTTGACACAGTATATGCATTCTTTAAAATCAACAAGGATATTCATTTATGCAAACTTTCCCCACCATTTACAAGCGAGATACCAACGGCAAGATTCGTGTATGGTTCATGGAACTTGACGAGAGCAGATTCCGAACTACCGCTGGTCTGAAAGACGGACAACTTGTCACGTCTGAATGGACGCTCTGTGAATCCAAAAATATTGGGCGAGCAAATCAAACCAGCCCCGCAGAACAGGCGCTATCCGAAGTTGAATCTCACTACAAGAAAAAGCTGGAAGGTGAGTATCACGAGAGCGAATCAGATACCGACACTGCTAAATGGTTCAAGCCTATGCTTGCTAAAAAATGGGAAGACCGCAAAGATAAAATTACGTTTCCATGTATCTTTCAACCTAAGCTAGATGGTATTCGCTGTATCGCAAACCGTGATGGACTATGGTCCAGAACCGGCAAGCCTATCACGGCATGCCCCCATGTATTTAATGAATTGAAATCGCTGTTTGACGAGAATCCAGATTTGGTTCTGGATGGTGAGCTTTACAACCATTACCTCAAAGACGACTTCAACGAAATTGTCTCGATGGTTCGAAAGACCAAGTTTTCTGAGGACGATCTTGAGAAATCTGTGAGCATGGTCCAGTATCATGTTTATGATATGCCAAGTGCGGATGGACGACCATTCATGGAACGATATAATGCGTTGTATGGATTGATGCGATCACTCCAGATTAATATGCCCCAATCCATTATTCATGTGGTGTATTCATATCCATGTGAAGATATTGAAGCCGTGGATAGTAACTATGGTGCTGCACTTCTAGAAGGTTATGAAGGTGGCATTATTCGGGTAGATGCGCCCTATGAGCAGAAACGCTCTAACAACTTGCTCAAGCGCAAAGACTTCGATGATGACGAGTTCCTGATTATTGATGTTCAGGAAGGTAAGGGCAACTGGTCTGGTTGTGCGAAGAAGATTGTTATTCGCACTGCTGCTGGTCATGAATGTGAAGCTACGGTTCAGGGCTCAATGGACTACTGTCGCCATGTTCTCGCAACTGCTGATAACTATATCGGCAAGCAAGCAACGGTTAGATTTTTCGGATATACCCCAGATGGTGCTCTCCGATTCCCCGTAGCCAAAGTGCTCCACGAGGATAAGCGCTGGTGAAATACAAGGTAAGGGTACTAACCTTTCAGAACGAGCGTTGGGATGAAGATAGGTCACTGTCAGATGAGTTTGACAGTGACGAACAAGCTCAGATATACTTCGCACAGTGGTGTTCAGAGAAGTACTCACCAGAACTGTTTGAGGGTGAAGTAATGGCTTCCGGGTCCACAAGAAATTCGTGATATTCGAGAATACAGAAAGAAGTATAAATAATTCTAATATGCCCCGATGATGAAATTTGGTAGACATGGAGGTCTTAAAAACCTCTGCCGTATGGCGTGCGGGTTCGAGTCCCGCTCTGGGCACCAACAATGGGTGTGTAGCTCAGTTGGTTAGAGCATAGTCCTGATAAGACTGGGGTCGGTGGTTCGAGTCCACCCTCACCCACCAATTAATGGGAATGGTTATGAAACCATATATAAAAGTCATTAAAGGGGAACACATTTTTTACTTCAATGCGTTCACATATTGGCAATCGCTGAAGGATGATACAACCTCGTTTGAGGATTGTATTCGGTTAGCAGATTTTGTAGTTCATCGCAAAAATCAACAGATTGTTAAATCACGCGATCCTATCGAAGAACTGATGGATAGCGCACTAAACTCACAGGAGAAAACATAAGATGTATTCAATTTTACAAAAAGAGGGTAGTTTGTTCCATGTACGTGTGGTAGACTTACTTACGAGAGAAGAAGGATATGATCGCCTAAGAACAGAATTCAACGATGACGAATCTTTTTATGTTGTAAAAACTTCTGATATCTTTCGTCTCACTGTCGATAAAGTCATCACGGATGAAGCAAGAGAAAGATTGGGCGAGTAATGTCAGATAAACCAATGCATAGTATGTACAATCGTACCGCCGATGAAAAGATTGAAGTCACTGAGCATTTAAGTGATGCTGAAAAAATGGAAGACTGGGCAATGATCGGGCTGGAATGGGGCTTGGTGCGTTGGCGTTTAAATGACATTGGCATTAAGTGGCGTATAGAGAATGAGGATGGTATTAGCCATGTATTGGAGTTGACTTCTGATAGCAATAGAGTTAACGTAACGATTCAAAGTGGCTACGTCATGAGCTACTGGATAGGCTAATAATTCAATGGGTGTGGCTCTGGGAGCAACAGAGGTTCCAAACTTCAGTAGCGCGGTTCGATTCCGTGTGTGCATGCCAATCAACGGAGAAGCAAAATGCGAAAGATTTATATAGCAACATGCACGCATCCAAAGGAACGTGACCGTGAATTGAAGCGTATGCTAGGCTTTTCACGTATCGGCGCAGATAACATATAGGGGTGTAGTTCAATTGGCAGAGCAGCAGTCTCCAAAACTGCAAATCGGGGTTCGAGTCCCTGCACCCCTGCCAAGTACACTAGAAGAGAATGCGGGAAATTATTATGGAATGTCCAAACTGTGAAATGACTGATAGGCAATTTGAAAACTCTACGTTTGATCTGACCTTCAATGATAGAGATACGGGGCAAGACATAACTTTTAACGCATATCTGCTTGATTACGAGGACTACCATTGATGTCCATGCACAACCCTCCGCATCCCGGCGAGTTCATCCGGGCAACGTACATGGAGCCCTACGGGCTCAGTTGCCGGTATTTGGCAGAGCAGCTCGACGTTTCTCCATCCACCTTGAGTCGGATCCTGAAGCAGCAAAGCGGGATCAGCCCGGAGATGGCCTTGCGTCTGTCGAAAGCGCTCGGTCGAACGCCGCAGAGCTGGCTTTCGATGCAGGATGCTCATGACCTGTGGCAAGCAGGAAAAAGCGTCAAACTGGACAGGGTTCACAAGATTGAGCTGACCGCTGCCTAACCCCTCCATGCACGCGATCAGCAGCGCTGGTGCGCGACAGGCCGAAGGCGCTGAGACAGCGCCGAACCTCCCGGAAGTGCCGCGGAGTTGGTGCGGAGGATGGACTTATTCGTGTCACCTATAAGTTTGCAAAGCCGAAACCGGCGGTTATGACATATGCGTCTGATATAATTCCGACATCATATTACCCACAAGGTATGCGAGGCGGAATCACAACCACAGCAACATACTCATCGTCAATACATGATGGTGCTGCCGCATGTGATGTGGGAATTACGGTTGAGGGGTCAGTTTCAGATCAGAAGTTTCAGACCGTAGCAAGCTTCACCATGGAAGACACAGAATATGCAATGGTTATGAAGCTTGTGGGTGAGACTGCTGGTAACAAGTCCATTCGCGAACCGATCACGGTCAAGGCTAAGCCAACGTGTAAAACTTGTGGTACCAAAAATAAGGCAACGAGTAAATTCTGCGCCGAATGCGGTACATCGCTACAGATCGTGGCATGATTTACAAAATGAGGCTGTTCCCAGCCTCTTAGATCATAATATGGTTTTAGGGGGCTCTTCAGAGCCCCTTTTTGTTACTTTACTGGAAAGGTTAAATGTGTTCTGTTGCAACCCCATAACGCTTCTGGTATAGTGTGCGACTAATCAATAGATAGCGTGGCTCGAATGGTCAGGCACCTGACTGCAAATCAGGATTATGCGGGTTCAAATCCCGTCGCTATCTCCAAACAAGGAAGTCGTGTCATGTGGCACAAGACAGTAGGTAAAATTGTTTACGATCCGTTCCGTGGTGGAATGAAGCGTAAGACTCAGTGGTGGTGTGTGCTTGAGGTTGATCGTGAGATTACCCGGTACTATCGCTGGTGGATTATGCAAGAGTATCACGTAAAGGGATTGATCCAGCCTTCTTGGGACGCTCACGTTTCCATCATTCGTGGTGAGAAGCCTGCTCCCGAGTACATGAGCTTGTGGAAGAAGTACCATGGTCACAAGGTTGAGATTATGTATGAGCATCGTCCCCACATTGGACGCTCTTCTCGTGATCCCGGTTTCTGGATGGTTATGGTTGATGCCCCTGAGCTACTTGCCATTCGTGCGGAAATGGATAAGCCGAGCAATTGGAGGCTTCACTTGACTGTTGGTAAGGACCAGTACGCCTGATCTGTGCTGCTATGCTTCACAGATCAGGTTTCGTTTGTCAGCCCGACGTATTTTATAAAAGTCTGGAAGTTCAGCTTTGATTCTGTATTCCATTTCGTCTGTTAGTGCTTCTAGTATGAGTAGTGGTTTGTAAGTGTTAATTAAGTTGATGGCCCCTTGAATTACTTTAGGTTCGAAGCCTTCCACGTCGGCCTTAATGGCAACAACATTTTCTAGATTTAATTGGTCCAATGTGATGACTTCTACCATTACTTTGTTGGTTCTTCGATTATTGGCACCACTTCCTGTAAGACTACCACCGCTGGTATTCCTAGCGTTGCTAAAATACAAAAAGGCCCTAGCAGCTTTATCTCCCACTGCACACGCATGCGTCTCAATTTCTATATTATTCATACCAACGTTCTCTTGAATGCGATTATAGTTATCGGGTAGAGGTTCGAATGCTACTGCGGCGGCACCCAACTGGGCTGCCCGAATAGAATATAACCCGTTATATGACCCGACATCAATGGCACATCCACCGTTACTCACTGCGGCTTCCCATGCTTTCATACTTTCGGGTTCAAATGCACCGTTCTTATGATAGTTATTGATAACTTTATCGTTTGTGATTACTAATTCCACATGATGTATTCGCATGTTGTTCTCCGATATTAACTATTTATGCATCACTCTAACGACACACTAAATATATTTAAAGGATACATTATCATGGCATTTTGTTATAGGGAAGTCGGTATCGAAGGGGTAGATAAGCTTGCGTGGTATACTGGTGATGACTGGTCGTTTTATTACGTTCTAAAGGACTGGAAAAACCACAAAGAATATTTCTTTGAGCATATGACCAAGTTTGATACCATTGTTCAGGCTGGTGGGCATTGTGGAATGTATCCAAGATTCTACGGCAATTACTTTTCCAACGTCTATACGTTTGAGCCAAATAAGCGTAGCTTTAATTTACTTGATAAGAACTGTGTCGATAATGACGCGACAGCTTACCATAAATTTAACACCGGACTTGGTGCTGAAGAAAGTACTACTGCCTTCTTAGATGATACGTGTAGGGACAACACTGGCAAGCATAACATAGTTGATGGGAAGGTTGGTAAGCATAAAATCATAACTCTCGACAGTCTGGATTTACCGTCGTGTGATGTGATACATTTAGACGTTGAAGGGTATGAGGTACCCGCGTTACAAGGTGCTGAGAATACTATTAACAAGTTTAACCCCCTAATCATACTAGAAACATGCTTTGATAAGGATGCCGCTGTTGCACACATGGCAACTCTAGGTTATGATCCGGTCATCGAGTTAAAGAACGATACCGTATTTCTTCCAAAACAGGCTTGACGGTTCTATTTTTTTGTTATAGTATGGCCTCAAATGGAGGATATGTTATGGATGTTCAGCTTCAAACTCTTGGAAGTATCGAAGAATTGGTTGGTGAAGTATCTTGTGGCGATTTCGAATTCGTCGTGGGTGAGTACAACGGTGCTCCATATTTGCAAATTTTCTTCGAAGCACTCGATGCCGTAACCTGTAAACTGGAAACTCAGGCTTGCCGTAAGTGGACGCTCCAGTACACCATGTGCGATACCGAGGTTGTTCGAACTGCATACAAGGCTGCCGAAGCTGCTGTAATTCACGAGCTTCAAGAAAGCTTTAGATTCAAAGGGGCACGAGTGTTTGATCCACATCTGGATATCAATTCACTTGCTGATTGGATTCGAGAAACTGGACTTCAGGACACTCGTATTGCAAAAACTACTAGCGTAGGAGCTTAATTATACGGTGAGAATTCAGAAAGCATTAATCATAAGAATGACAAAGAATAAACTGTCAGTTGACTATGCTGCGCAGTGTGCTAGCTCATGTGAAGAGCATGGCCTGTCATATGAATATATCGATGCGGTAGATAAGCAGTATTTTGAAACACCCATACAAACATTCGCGAGCGTTGGGGTGACAAAAATTAATCCAAGCTATAGTAATGTGGGTTATGCGGGGTGCCACGCCTCTTCGATTAAATGTTGGAAACGAATTGTTGAACTGGATGCACCATGAGTTATTTTGGAGCATGATGCATTGATAGTAGGTAAACTCAACACCGTTAACATTCCTGATATGGCTGTTGTGACATTCGGGCATCGCGTGCCTGACCGCGATTCGTATACTCCGATTGTAAATAAAGTAGACCACTTGATTGAAATTCCAAGAGCTATTGGCACGCACGCATATGGTCTTAGCCCAGTGACCGCTAAATGGCTTGTCGATGATGCCATAAACGATGGGGTTAAGATGGAAGTAGATCGGTATCTCATGATGGATTGCAAATCGGGACTCCCCCCCTATACGTGGCAGAACCACCACAGGCAGTGTGTTGGGTTAGAGAATCTACTATTAGGGGGTGCGCTAAACGAGACCTTATTAATTTTCCAGAGGCCCTATCTGCTTCTTGGTATCAGGGGTTGACAAACAGTCGCTGATGACATACTTTATCGTCAAAGAGACACCAGAATATAGTCCGGTAGCTCAGTTGGGAGAGCGGGTGCCTTACAAGCACTAGGTCGGGGGTTCGAACCCCTCTCGGACTACCAAACACAATTATTATTCGACATCATTTTTGGTGAAAATTACCAAGCTTATTGATTACAAATTTTTGTAAACTTTTTTCCTTGGTATAAGCTTCAACTTCCCATGGATTAGATTTACTGTATCGCAGAAATTCGAAAGGCTCTCCATCCCATTCACCAGATATCTGACCTTTTTCAAAATTAAGAATGGCAAGTTTGCCCGATGCAAGTTGTTGGGCGTGAACCATCTCATGCGCCAGCGCACGGAGTTTTTCTCCGGTTGATATGTCCTTATCAACAAAGATGAATATCTTCTTAGGAGAGCGCCCTAGACCTATTGTGGCACCATATTGAGAAGCGTCTAGGTCGTATGGTGGATCGAACGTAATAGTAACCTCTCGATCATTTAAGTCTAGTTCATTTGATAACAGGTCAGCCGCTTTCTGAAGGTATTGCAATTCCTCAGATTCGGTGGCATTCTGTACTCTGGAACGTTCTAATATAGTTGAGATTTTCATAAGGATATTTATGGTAAGAGAAACAAAAGTTGTAAATTCCAAAACAGCCGAATATGATGTGTATATTGGTAGGTCTAGTAAATGGGGTAATCCGTTCATGATAAGTATGCACGGAACGCGAAGTCAAGTTATCAATAAATATCGATCATGGATTAAAAAGCAGCCTAAACTTCTAGAGTCTCTTGACGAGCTTGATGGAAAGGTGTTAGGATGTCACTGTAAACCGGAGGCATGCCATGGTGATGTGCTAGTTGATCTTCTTAGAGAGAAGAAACGGCGTGAAGGTATTACTGAATTATTTGAGGAATAATAAATGCATATTTGTCCACTTGAAATTGTCGCGGTTCTATCTGTAATCCAGACAATAGTCCCGTATACTATGGCGTGGTGGAATCTTAATGTGGCACCACTTTTGAAAAAGAATAAATTGCATGATTGAAATACCACTCAACGATGACATGCGGGCACTAGCCACTATCAAGGCGAAAGAACTTGGAAAGCTAAACAATTCTATCAGAAAAGGTAAAGGAAATAAGGTAGGGTTTTTGGGTGAAATTGCGGTTGCCTATCTTTTCAGTGGCTACCTACATAACACATATGATTACGATGTTCTCGCATTCGATTGTAGAATGGAAGTAAAAACCAAAGAAACTACCGTTGTGCCTTCTCTGGATTATGAGGGAAGCGTGGCATCCTGTAACCTCAAACAGGATTGTGATATTTATGTTTTCACTAGAGTCATGAAAGACTTGGAAACATGTTGGATATGCGGTATGATTAAGAACGATGACTTTTTGACGAAAGCTCGAAAGCTCACCAAAGGTCAAAAAGGATGGTAGTAACGGTTTTGTCGTGAAGCAAAATTGTATGAATATGTTTTATAGCGATATGGCTATTCCAGATAAAGTCTTGGACTACGCCGAGAAGTATGGATTTAAAACATTGTACCGTGGATAAATAATAGTATATGGTGGGGTGGCAGAGTCTGGCTTAAGGATAGTGTGTCCTAATTGTCATACTCAGACTGATACATATTGTAGTAAAAATGCACGGAAGAGTTATCCGAAAGATTCAGGGTAGCGGAGACGCTCTTGAAAAGCGTTTGTCGTAACCGGCGTGTGGGTTCGAATCCCACCTCTTCCGCCAATAGAGAGTACGGTCCACTGGAGGACAACCAGTTTCGAAAGCTGGCGGGCTGCTTAACGCGGTCGGAGTTCGATTCTTCTACTCTCTGCCAACATAGGAGCAAAAGATGGTTCGCACATTTGACATTCTTCACCTTAAATGACTCTAGCGTATGATTTCCCAACCGTTAGGGTCGTTGACTGGGAGAGTGAAAATGAAGAACAAGAAGCGGGCCATTCGTAGGCATCACCGTGAGCGTATGCTTGCAAAGCGTTATCTGCAAGCGAAATCCTATAGACCGTATACAGTTACGCACCAAGATGAATGGGATGCGTTTGAACGTCGGTGCTATTTGACGGCACACCACATGCTCCATACACCATGTTTGTGTTCGAATCCGGTATGTTGTGGCAATCCTCGAAGACTCAAGAGTCAGGAATCTTTGACTTTACAAGAGCGTCGTAACGTGCTATCGTTCGAAGAACAAATAGGAGATGCCGATGATATTCTGGTGGAAATATAAACCCGTTTACAGTGCAGTGCTGACCCATATAGGGCGCAGTACCAGTTCGTGGGATAATGTTACGGCTACTGTTGTTTTTCTTGAAAACGGATTCGGGGCGCGTGAGCTATTACTCGACGGAATTTATACTGCTGGTAGTGATACCAAGAATATTTGCAGCCACCCTTGGTATTTGGCTCTTGCCAATCCTTGGAAACATGGGACTCTGACACTAGATGATGTTCAGAATGGGCGTTCAGATGACATTCATCTGTTCCCAACAGGTAGAGTGACTCGTATAGCTGGACCGGGTATAAAAGATGACGAAGAGTAATAACAATAACAGGGGTGTAGTTTAGTCGGGAACAAACGTTGACCTCCTAAGTCAAAATCGTGGGTTCGAATCCCACCATCCCTACCAATAGGATAATATCGACATGGACATTACTGAAATTATTACAGGGATTTTACTGGTTGTCCTGATCGCTATGATTGCTGTTAAAATGCAAATAATAGCAAGTGACGGTGACCGGTCATATATCGATGAAGTCGATGCTCGCGATGAAGAGCTTCGAGGAAACAACGATATTACGCAGGAAAACCCCACTGTGCAGAAGGGCTAAATATGGTATATGATCCGAAAGTTGTTAGGGCCAATCTTCTTAAATTGATAGAAGACGAGCCGGATGGGTTTCCCGGTATCATCGGCCCATACTTCAGCACACCAGAAGAGGCCGAAGCCTACCGACTTGAACAGTGGGAAGGTTACGCCGAACGTATGGCACCTGACTTCTGGATTTAATGCCCCCGTATCTCCTTGGCCTTCTAAGCCGTAGAAAGAGTAACTGGATTCATGCAGGTTCGACTCCTGTCGGGGGTGCCAACAAACAAGGATGTATAAATGAGTTGCATGAATGGTTCACGTGTGGTACTATAATTAGATCATACATGGGTTTCATGCCCTCTTTATAGAACAAAAATGGAAGGTGTGCCGGGATTGGCCTGTCCGGGGCTGTTTGCTAAACAGAAAGCTACGTAAGTGGTATGAGGGTTCGAATCCCTCACCTTCCGCCAACTTTATTTTTAATTAGGTATTAGGAGACAGATATGCCAACAATTAGACCCCTGCGTAACATCCTCGTAATTGAGAAAGAAGAAGACGAAAAAACTTCCCCCGGTGGTATTCATTTGACGAAGATCGACAAAGATAAGCCACGTATCGGTAAGGTGTTAGCGGTAGGACCGGGCACATATACTGATGACGGTGAGTTTCGTGAGACTGGTATTGAGGTTGGGGACCGTATCGTGTATACTCTCGCACATGAAAAAACTTTTGAAATTGACCATGAAGAATTTGTGTGCGTATTGTCGAGTGGGGTTCTCGGTAAACTTCCAGTATGAGCATCATAACACCGCAATTGAATCAATTGGGGCAATTGATTCAATTGCATGCTCACTGGTATGAAATGTATGTTGTTACTACGAAACACTCTTGGCTAATTGAATCTAACTTTCAAATTACATTAAGCCACAATTACTATGACCTTAAGTATAATATTCTCATTGAATTTAAAACTGATGATTTTTTCCGAAGCGTAAAAAATTATAGCGTACTATTAGATTACTTATATGATTGCTCGCTACGATTGACTATATTATCCAGTAATGATACAATGCGCCCCTTGAACTTAGGCTATCTTAATTTCGAAAAAGCTATACTGGGTTACAATGTTGGTCTTTTGTTTACAACGAATGAAGAAGCTTTACTCGACTACAATTTAATATTTGGAGATTTTAAATGGATACAACCCTACATGCCGGAAAGTTCGTGCAACTAAAGCAACGTGATGGTGATGGGTACAGTTATGAATTCGTTCACGAGTCTCGGTGTGATGGCAACATTGTAGCTATCCTTCCTGTAAGTTTTAGCCGTGGGATGCTAGTGCGACATGAATTCACCCCCTGTTGGGGTGATGGGCTGAACGTCAGTTCGATCACTGGTGGTTGGGAGAAAGATAGACACCCCACCCCAATTGATACCGTACTTGAAGAGCTTCGCGAAGAAGCCGGTATCGTCCTAAACGATGAAAGTTGTATTATGAGTCTTGGTACGTGTCGTGGCACGAAGAGTAGTGACACGCTATATCACTTGTTCGTAGTCGATCTTACAGAAGAAGATATGTGGGATCAGATTGAAATTGAAACTGATGGCTCCGTGCTTGAAGGTAAAGCCCATAATGAATGGGTAACTGTCCCTGCGCCAATGAGTGATACTAACGCGGAAGATTGTCCGTGGCTTGTGGACGGGCAGGACCCACTCCTTTATGTTATGTTCACGCGATGGATGACTGGTCTTCTACACAAGGATGTATCTCGCGCAGATTATGCTTGACAAAGACTCCAAGAAAGTCTAAAGTGCGTGCATATTCAGGAGACATACCATGACTAATCGAATCTACCGCAGTCGCATGAAAGTTGATGAGCCTACTCCGAATAAGGGTTTGATCTTTCCCAAGATCATGTTGGAGGGTGCTATCGAAACATATCTGGTTCGTGAAAATTTCATTGGCATGCTTGAAGATGAATCTGACGTAGATAAATACGATGTTAATCCGTCTAAGGTCAGCCATTGGGTTGATAATCTTTACATTGATTCTGAAGGTTATCTCTGTGCATCGATTCGTTTTCTTGATACCCCCGCAGGTAAAATGGCCGAGAATATGGCAGATGAGCTTTTGCTCACCCCAGTCTTTTTTGTTACCCCCGATTGGGATGACAAGACGTTGATTACTAGCTGTGAGGTACAGCACATCAACCTTCGTCCCCAAAATTTGTTGATAAGCGCATAGTTGAAAGAATAAATATAATAATGAACCCCCCTAAAAATAAAGAAATTTTTGATGACATGAAAGAAAATTGGGATGAAATACAATCCTTATGGTGTGAAGCGTATAGCACGAAAGAGCAACCCAGTCCCGAAGATCGTGACAAAATGGACAAGCTAATGCTCAAACGTGAAAATATGCGAATAGAATTATTTAAACAGTTGTAGTAATTGCTTCCTTAGTTTAGCTGGAAAAACGCGAACCTCGTAAGTTCAAATCGCCTGTTCGAATCAGGCAGGAAGCACCCAGAAATCAATAGCTAAGGCATGCTGGTGAGCGTATTACAAAAACTGTCTGAGGATACTGATTGTGGAAGATAATTTTAAAAAAAGTCAAATATGCGACTGTGAGTGTCATGGTAGTGAAAGTATAATGCACTGTATGCCATGTTGTGGCTTCACGTATAAAAGATATGTTAATGAGGATGGTAGTATTGACATTGATCAGTGGAGCGCGATATTTAACAAGGTTCACGGCGTACTGCCTACAGTCATTGAGAGCGGCGGCAAATGGTACTGGATACATAAATAACTATAACACCGCCCCCCTAAGCATAAATGGCGATACACGGCACCAAGCACCAAGCACCAAGCACCAAGCAGTCAATAGATGGTGTTGAGGTTATTTTTGATTTCGAAAATAAGCACGAAGTCTGTGCTAGGTTGTACATCGTTGGGAGAAATTGATGTCAGAAGCGATTGATTGCATTTTTGCAAAAAACAAATATGGGAACTATTGTATCCCTCGCTCTTCGAGTCACCGAACTGTTGCTGGAAGGATACTAGGTGGGCACACGTATGAAAAAGATACAATTGACTTCATTCTTGCAAACCGTGGCGATGGTGCTGTAGTTCATGCAGGTGCATACTTTGGTGATTTTCTCCCCGCACTTGCATCTGATAACGCAGTAGTGTATGCTTTTGAACCAGTGTTCGAAAACTATCGTTGTGCAAAGATCACCGTTGATCTAAACTACCATACGCACCAAACGAAAGTTATTCATGCTGCCCTTGGCTCTACCCATGGTGAAACCATTCGCATGATTACTAAAGAACAGGGCAAGGATATCGGATGCGCAAGTAAGGTAGAATCTGATCGCTGGGTAGCTACAGAAGATAACTCAGAAGAGGTTCTAATCTTTATACTTGATTGGGCTATACATCCCAGACATCGGGTTAGTATAATTCATTTGGACATTGAGGGATATGAAGAAGAAGCTTTGAAAGGTGCGACAGAATTGCTTAGGAGGGATCGTCCCATTTTGATTCTAGAAATGTGGCAAGATAGTTATCTTGATACTCCGTTCTTCAAGGACTTCATCTTTGGTGAATTGAATTACGTTAAAGGACAGAAACTGTATGAGAATACTGTTCTCATGCCAGCATAAATAAACGAATATGCCGCTATAGCTCAGTTGGTAGAGCGTCTGACTTGTAATTAGAATGTCCGGGGTTCAAATCCTCGTGGCGGCACCAGTTTTCGAATCAGTACCAGTATCCTAAAAGTAAAATCCTTCATTTATACAAACAACGTATCTAAAATGGCTTAAGGTGCAGAATATGATTTCTTTTTTCCTAACCACATTGTGTTTGTTTGCCACAATTTATATTAGACTTCGTACTGCTGAATTTATGGTGAATCATCTTGCTGATTATGTTGTTGAGTATGGGCTCACGAAAGAGGAATTCACTGAAAACTTCGCACTATACTATGACACTCTGAACCTACTGGATTGGTTTCCGAGTGCAAGGGCGAGACACGTTGCGAATGTAATTTATCTTAAGGCTCGCGGTGAATATTACGATGGACATTAAATCCGGTAGCGGATACCCCGCCGGAGCACTAAGTAACTTCGCCCCACACCCCTTTGTATTTCGTGGTGTGGCAGTTTCTTCTATGGAAGGGTTCCTACAATCACTTAAATTTAAAGAGCCCGATATGCAGCGACACATCTGCACGTTGACTGGATTAGCAGCTAAGCGTTCCGGGGCAAAGAAGAACTGGCAGCGCACGCAAATCTTGTGGTGGGATGGTGAGCCGCTTGAACGTGATTCTCAAGAATATCAAGACTTGCTCGATGAAGCGTACTCGACAATGTTCACACAAAACGAGAAGGCTCTTAATGCTTTGAAGGCAACCGGTAATGCTGTATTGAAGCACAGTATTGGTCGAACCAAACAGAATGAAACTGTATTGACTCGACAGGAGTTTTGTAGTAGACTACATAAGATTAGAGATTCTATCAGAAAGGATTAAGAAAATGGGAGACAACGATCCCTATTACAGCACACGTATTAAGATTGGGCGATCCCATCCTCTGCCAGAATATAGGGCAACCGGTTGTATTACAGAAATGCGTCAATGTCTAGCAGACATAGAATCATATGCGATTGATGAACTAGGCGCATGTGATTCAGAGAATATTGCAATAGCTTGGGATTTTGCAACTAATATTCATCACATTATGTATATGCGTTGGGAAAGCGATAAAGAAATGACAAAGCGAGTAGAGGCTACTCGCAAGCGTCGCAATAATAAAATCGCAAAAGAAAAGAGATTAAAAGAACAACGGGATAAGAAAGACAAGGCAGAATTCGAACGCCTTAAGCAGAAGTTCGGAACTTAATGGAAAATTTACATGATCGATATCACATCAACATCATTTGAACATCATTTGAACATCATTTGAACATCAACTATTCGGTAGTATCAAGCCGGGGAATATGGTAATTGCTACTGGACATTATAACAGTATCCGTGAGCAAACAGTCGAAGTCGAAGTCGAAAGCGAAGTGGTATTTTGTATTGATTTGGTATTTAAAAAGCAACTAATCATGAATACGCCCGTTGTTGATTTGGGTGATATCTCACCATCAGGTCACTTTCCATTGGCTAAGGCGTTGGAGCAGGTAACGGATGGAGTACTAGCTTTAGTCGATACTAACGCACATAAGAAAGTGATTATTGCATCTCCCGTTTTGGTATCAGTATTTCAGTCTGCTATGACTGGTAACTATGTTTTCTCTCCAGCACTTGAAGGTAGCTATACGGGATTTGGATATACAGGTCTTGCCGGTACACTAAATAACGATATCGATATGTATTACACACTACTGAACTACCCTGAATTGGGTGAAGTAGAGATTCAGGCAATTGTTTTGAACATAGCGGAGGATGGTTCTTATGAGAGCTTTCCAGTAGTATTTAATATTGATTTTTAAGGAAAACGTAAATGAAGAAAATGACACAACGAATACGACGCATTGGAATTGAGCACGTTTAAAAAATCCAATGCGTCAGAAGCTGAAGTAGTAAAAGCGTCCGTCTTATAAGCGGAAGGCAGTGGGTGCAAGTCCCACCTGACGTACCAAAAAAGCGAGTAAAAATGATCAAAGAATCAAAAGATGTGGACTACACTATTGCCACGATGGAACAGCTTGAAAGGCTGGCCCGTGAAGAGGGTAGTGATATTGAGCGTAAACTTAAAACAGCTGATCTGGTCTATGATGGGAATATCTTTCTTGCCATTGTTGAAGGTATAGGATATTCCATTCCAAAACTAGCAAGTCAAATAAACATTGATGCTCACTGATATAATTCCAGTATATAAATAAAGGATAATAATAATGATAAACGTAATACCAATTGATTTAGGTGGCGATAAGACAGGTTATATATTCGACATAACGGTTAATGTTGGTGCAATACCATCCCACCTTGTTAAAGAAAAGATAGAGGAAGTAGCTGATAAATTTAAAAATTCTGATTTATACATAGAAATGCAGTCAAACAAAATTCCATTTCATTGTTTTTATCATACAGATACTCTCGCTCTTAAGGATACCAATAAGACTATAAGTGACTTAACTAGTGAGCTAAAAGAACTCAAAGAGTCTGTAGGATAAAATAATTAACGATTGCGGGGTAGAGCAGTTTGGTTAGCTCGCCAGTTTCATACGCTGGAGGTCGGAGGTTCAAATCCTCCCCCCGCTACCAACATAAAGATTTTATATGCCAAAACAATTGCACTTCTGTGGGGGACTCCCTCGTTCAGGCTCTACAGTTTTAATGAACGTCCTTCAGCAAAATCATCGTATCTTTACAACCGGAACGTGTCCTGTTCCTAACATCCTAAATCAAGTCGCAATTAACACTAGGGGTCGTGAAGAATTCATGGCTATGCCTATAGAGCGGGCTGACGAAGCATTGCACGGATTTGCGATTGCCGGGGTCCATGGTTGGTTTGATGCACTTACTGATAAGCCAGTGGTCATTTCTAAGTCTAGAAATTGGTCGGGCTATTACCACCTGTTCCCCGAAGGTAAATACATTGCTATGATTCGTGATCTACGAGATATTGTCGAATCCTTTGATCGTGTAAATGCAAAAACAAAAATCATGCATACCTTTGATAAAACTCATGGGTTACTTCCGGGTATGACAGATCAAGAACGATATCGCTATTATTTCGAAACGGGAAACCCTTTGTCGGGGGCGTTCACCTATGAGCTTCCTCGTGTACTAGAGGCTGCACGCAAGCAGACCCGTGACGTTATTTTCATTCGATATGAAGACCTTATTGTCGATCCGTTCAAAGAGTTAAATAGGGTATACTCGTTCTTAGGTGAAGAAAAATTCGAACACGATTTTGACAATATTCAACAATCTGAAATCTATGAACACGATGCCGTCTATTTCCGAGAGCGGACTAGCCATAAGGTATCGCCCTCGCTGCTGACAAAGAAGAAAGAAAAGCGCGTAAGCGATCCTGCATTCCACAAGCAAATTATAGAACGCAACCTACCGTATTATGAAATGTTTTATCCAGAGGTATTGACATGACGCCCAGAGAATATTTTGAGAATAATTCATATGTTCTGTTGCATGATGTGCTATCCAAAGATTTATGTGAAAATCTAACAAAGCGTATGTTCCAATTGTGTGAAGATGGTAAAATGGTGAAGGATGACCAGTGTCCTAAGTCGGAAGCGATTTATGGTGATCCAGTGTTTGATGGATTGTTAGAAAAACTTGCTGAGCCAATTGGACAGCACATTGGAAAAGAGTTGACCCCAACATATACCTATGCGCGTATCTATCGAACGGGTGAAGTGCTATCGCGACATACTGATCGCCCATCATGTGAGATTAGCGGTACACTAACGCTGGGATTTGATGGCATGAATGTCTGGCCAATTTATCTAGCGGCTGACCCTAACGATGAACGCGGGAAACGTGTTGATCTTAAGATTGGTGACTTTTTGCTATACCGTGGAGAAGACCTTGTACATTGGCGTCCAGAATTTAAAGGTGAATGGCAGTGCCAAGTATTTTTTCATTTCGTAGACGCCAACGGACCACACAAAGATAATAAATTTGACGGCAGACCTGAGCTTGGGCTGGGTGCCGACACTAAGGCAGAAAATCAAAACCAAACTGTAGGGCAGCAAAGTCCTGACACTGGTAACGTAAAACAATCGCGACAAGGAGTATTCCCGATTTATAACGGTGTAATGATTCCAAGTTGGGACCTACAGATTCCCGGTTTAGCTAGTATTACGTCTACAACACATCCAAACCTTGCGTTTACCCCAGAAGAGTGTGAACGGATCATTGGGTTTGCATCATCCATGTACGCGGAAGAAGGCAGTATAGGTGCTGGTGCTGATGGTCTAATTAAGAAAGATATTCGCAATGTAGACTTATATCAAATTCCAATGAACGATGATACACGTTGGGCATTTGATAAGCTAGCGCGTATTGTGAGTATTGTAAACGCGGAACACTTTGATTATGAAATCATGGGGATTACGCATGAACTCCAGCTTCTACATTACGATTCTGGCGAAGACCCCGGCCACTATGAGTGGCATGTTGACGTGGGAAACATGACAAGTTCTACGCGGAAAATTAGTGTGTCGGTGCAACTAACCGCACCTGATCAATATACTGGTGGTGATTTGATGGTCAATAGCAACGGTGAAATGCTAAATGCTTCGCGGGATCGGGGTGCTTTGGCACTGTTCCCAAGTTATTGTCTACATAAAGTAACACCAATGCAAGAAGGTGAACGATGGGCCTTAGTTATTTGGGTCCATGGTTCCAAACGATTTAGATAAGAGGCTATAATGGACGAAGATAACAAAGAATTTGATGTACTACAGTCATCTGAACTAGAAGCTAACAACGCACAGACAACCGCATTGGAAGCTCTCGAAGATACAATGAGCTTGACAACATTGCCGGAGATTACACCTAAACACCTTCCGACTCTGAAAGATAGTTTTGCTCGTGGCAAACTAGCAGAGCTAAAGAGTTTTGGTGGCCATTCTCTTGCATACAACATGGAACGTGTTGATTCTGCAATAAGCAAAACCAAAGAATTGTCTAATATTTACAACCGTAACCACTCGGAGTGGACCCGTCGCATGATCAACCTAGATCACTATGATCCTTGGTTCAACATGCGACAGATCAGTGCCGAAATGTCCAGCCGCCGGTCTGCATTGAATGAGTCCAAGTACCGACACATGAAAAACGAAGTTAAGCTTCGCCGGTTGTTTAAAAAGAAAGATCGGTATCTTGAAATCATGCAGGAGCAAAATGCACCTGTCACCGAAGAATATATTTCGGCGGCAGAGATTAAGGACAAGCCAGTACCGTTCCACGTTTCGGTTTCAGATGGCGATAAGACCCGTGTTGAAATGATGGTTTATGATGAGAAGCTTGGTGAAGCCCGCCCCGCGAAAATTGATGAACTTCATCTTCACGAACTGATGATTGAAATTAGTGAAATGCAGGAAGGCATTCTTAATGGTATGTCATTCATTGAAGGTGCTATGAAAGAAGTCTTGATTCTAGAAGATTTGTATGATCAACTTAAACTACAGATCAATACGTTTAGTGAAGCTGACTACGAGGACCATAATGCGCGTGCACACCTTCGTCAAGCTATTGCACAGTCTTTACGTGATGTACGTGGTGGTGGTACTATCACAAAAGGTGAACAAAGATTGTTAGAACAGATTGGTGTCAATCCTACTCGTCTACAAAAAGAGCTTCGCGCATTTGTTGCAGATGCTAAAACTGGTGAGAATGGTGACGAACTATCTATTCTTCGGACGAAAGAGTTCATTGAGAGTGTAGCCGATATGTACCTGAAGGCGGGTGTTGTTGAAGCCAAGTCCGAGGCTTTTGGATTTAAATCTAAGCCGCGTACAGATTACATGTATACTGATAAAATTGGCAAGATTGAAAATAACACACAATCTCATGAACCGGGGCCAACAGTGGAGACGGGGGACGAAATACCCGGCTTCAGTTTCCAGATAACACCGGGAGACATCGATACGTCTGGTACGTAATAAAGAAAAGCCCTCCGAAGAGGGCTTTTCTTTTTAGGGGGGTTGACAAACTCTATAAAATTGGTAGAATGTCCAAAGCCTTAAAGTATCCTTCAAGGCTTTGGTCATTTAGGAGAAAAAATGTTGGAAATTATTCTTGTGTTGGGAATGCTTCTTGGAGCAGCATCTGTAGTTATTGCACCTATTTGGGTAATCTATAGATACTTCAAGAATAGGGGCGACAGTGGCATCGTCACTGTAAACGCTGTACCATCGAAACCAACCATCATTGATGACGATGAAACTTCTGATGTTAAATACCCTAGAACGCCGGATGAGCTAATCGAATGGTTGTCCGCTGATGGGGTGGATGTTAATCTTGAAACCCGTAAAGCCATTCGTAATCTTTTCTTGGAAGGTAAATTGAAAGGCATTCGCTTGGAGCAAGCTAAGCTATGACGTATGTTAAATATCCCCGCACCCCACATTTGCCTTGGTCTCCGGGTGCAGATGAAGACGATATCATTCTCGATACGACTACAGCCTTTGCGGGCATGGAAGTTGTTGTTACCGAGAAAATGGATGGGGAGTGCACCACCATGTATCGGGATCATATCCATGCTCGATCTGTCAATAGTGGATACCACTGGTCTCGTGAATGGGTCAAAAACCTGTGGGGTTCTGTCTCCTTCAAACTGAAAGATGATGAACGAATCTGTGGTGAAAATATGTTCGCTGTGCATTCTATTATCTACACGCAATTACCATCTTATTTTCTTGCCTTTTCGTGGTGGGAAGGTGACACTGCATTGTCGTGGGATGATACCGTTGAGCGCTGCAATAATACACAGTGGCATATCAAAACAGGTGAGCAGTATCATATGGATCATGTGCCGGTTCTTTATCGTGGCGTGTATGATGAGGAAGCGATCAAGGCTTTGTATACTGATGATATGCAAAAGACTGTTGAGGGCTACGTTATTCGTCCAGCTGGAAGCTTTCAACTTAAGGACTTCCAACAAAGTATAGCTAAGTTTGTGCGTAAAGGCCATGTACAGACTGACCAGCATTGGATGTGGTCTGGGGGCGAGCGAAATATGTTGCGCCTTCAACGAAATTGAGCTAATATAAAACGGAAGGAGATAATATGAATAAGATAATTTTTACGATTACCGGCCCAACGTGTTCAGGAAAATCTACCTTAACCAAATTGATGGTAGACACTGGTAAGTTTACTGAAATTGTCTCGACCACAACTCGAATAAAGCGTGTAGGGGAAGTTGACGGGGAGAACTACCATTTTGTGACTCCCAACGAGTTTGACGAAATTGAAATGTTGGAGACGGTTACATTCAATGGAAACTCGTATGGTGGCAGTGTCGCTGAATTTGAAGATAAGTTTGATAGTGGTTTGGTGCCAGTGATTGTAGTTGATCCTAATGGTATGTTTCAAATAAATCGCAATGCCACGGAAAAGGGGTGGACGGTCGTCAATATGTTCATCGATTGCCCTACCGAATTGCAGGCTCAGCGTTTCCTTGAAAGGTTCACTGAAGACTATCGTCGGCTCTTGGGTAACGGTGACATGGATGATTACTGTGATCTTATGACAGAATACGCAGGCCGCATGACTACCATTATTGAAGTTGAAAGTGGCTGGGTTGACCAATATTTGCAAGGACGAACGCTAGAGGATAATCTTTATTTTAATCGGTTTATGCATGGTGATGAGACAGAAGCCCTTAGTGATGTATTGGAAGTTCTTGACACCATTAATGCTTGACAGCTTGCTTCTGCCACGGTAAGCTCACTCGAAATTGAAGGAGATTAACCAATGTCAGAATTTAACGTCAAAGTAGTTAGACTAACCATCGAAGAGCATCCGAATGCTGATGCTCTCGAACTCGCTGTCGTTGGTGGATATCGTTCTATCGTGCGTAAGGGACAGTTCCAGACGGGCGACCTTGCCGTTTATATTCCTGAACAGGCTGTGTTGCCCCAGTGGCTTGTTAAAGAGCTTGGGCTGGAAGGTAGGCTTGCTGGTAAAAACAGTGACCGTGTGAAGGCTATCAAGCTTCGCGGTGTGCTGTCTCAAGGTCTGATTTACCCCTTGAAGAAGTGCGAGACGACTGATGGCTCCGAATGGTATGACATGCATTTCATCGATCCTGATGAGGGTCCTACTGATCTTTATGTGCCTGAAGGTGCTGTTGTAACTCACTACCTTCGCATCGTAAAGTACGAGCCGCCGATTCCGGTGCATATGGCAGGGCAGGTTTGGAATGCTAGTGGCAAGACTCTCCGATTCGATATTGAGAATTGGAAAAACAACCCGGATGTGATTCAGGATGGGGAGGAAGTTATCTTCACGGAGAAGGCGCACGGGACCTTTGTGTCCATGGGCATCTATGACCAGACTTACATTGTGAACTCGAAAGGTCTTGGCAAGCAGGGTCTAGCATTTAAGCTTAACCCGATGAATGCTTCCAACCTGTATGTGAAGATGTTCAATGACGTTGGTCAAGCTCTTGTCGATGAGCTTACTCACCTACTGGATACCGATAGCATCTTTGTTCTTGGTGAGATTTTCGGTAAAGGTGTGCAGGATTTGCACTATGGCTCTACGGAACCGGTGTTTAGGGTGTTTGACATTTACGTGGGCAATCCTAATGGCAATGGTGAGACGGGCCGTTACCTTAACTCCGATGAAGTACTTGATGCCCTAGAATGGTTTGAGAATAGACTCCATGAATCGGACGATGGCATTGGTGACGAGATTAAATACGGTGGCTATGCGGTTGAGTACATGCCTGTTCTTTACAGTGGTCCGTTTTCGGTAGAGGTGATGCAGGAATACACCGATGGTAAGGAAACGCTGTCAGGAAAAGAGGCGCATATCCGTGAGGGTATTGTGATCAGAACCGCGATTGAGCGTCGAGACAATGAGATTGGTCGTGTGATTCTCAAGAGTGTCAGTGCTGCATACTTGACTCGTAAGGGCGATGCTACTGAGTACCAGTAGCATTTGCTGTACAAAAACTAACTAGGTAATTTAAAAATGAAAACAATCACAGCCATCATCATTATTCTGTTTGGTATATTGCTAAACGGATGTTCTGAAGGTAACAAAATCTCTACTGTATACCATTTGACTTGCTATTTTGGGGCAGAACCAACGGTGGTTGTTGACCGAGACTTTGATTTTGTTCGGGAGCATCAAAATGTATAGCGAGCATTTGATTATGCTGCTGACATGAGGTATCGGTATCCTGTTGAATCCTGTGTATATTCAAAGCGCAAAGTTACGGTTCTACGCCAGTAATTCATAATATACTTTCGTAAAAGGATACCAATGACTTCATTTCACTTAGAGTTGCATTTGATTTTAGCTGATTTGCACGAAACGATACAATCACAAGGTTATCCTTCGTATATCCTTGTGACGAATCCAGTCTGTCAAAGCTTATTGAATCGTGCTGTGGATGACCTCGATGAAACTTCAGAGGAAACCCCAACACTGGACAAGTAATAGGGATTCCTATTTCGTCTATATCCGCAGTTGTGAGATTGAACTCTATATTTCTTTTTTTAGCACTTTCTTTAAGCTGATTTAGTAGTTGCTTGAGTTCTTTCTGTGTGATATGATATGTCATACACTATGTATACAAATTTGTAGACTAGGCATCCGTTTTAATCGGAGAACACCATGGATTTTCTAATCTTTATATTGTGTTTTATAGTTTGGTATTGTTGGAATGCCCTCGAAGCAGTCTTAAATGGTGGCTCGGGAAATATGAACACGGCACATGGAGTAGCAAAGAGGTACCACACATAACAGTAAGTCGTGGGGGCTGGGTATACGACCCTGCATACTATTACTTCAACGAAATAACTAAGGTATGTGATTATATTATTTTATGTAAACCCGGCAAACCGTGGCAATGGGATAAATAACATTAATACTAGAGGAAAGTAAAATGAAACGCATTCTAGAAATTCACCCGGCAGAGGGTGGTAACGATTCCAAACTATTTGTCAACGATCTAGCTGAAGCATACTCCCGCCTATCAACTACCTACGGTTGAAAGTGTGACGTTAAAGTTCATCCAAGCTTTACACAACTCGACATCACTGGTAAAGACCTACGTGGCCTTGATAATGAAGCCGGTGGGCACAGAATACAACGAATCCCTCCAACTGAGAAACGTGGTAGAGTCCACACTTCTACGGTTACAGTATCCGTTGTTGACCCCAATCAGTTATCAGTAAACGATGCTTATCTATCCCTCGATGATAAAGACTTCCACGTTGAGTGGTTTTCAGGAACCGGTAAAGGTGGGCAACATAGAAATAAAAAGCAGAACTCTTGTCGCCTCACCCACACGCCCACTGGACTTTGTGAAGCTCGTCAAGGTAGGAACCGTAAAAACAATTATGCTGAGGCCAAGCAAAGTCTATTGACACAGATTAGCGAAATGTTATATAATGACCAGTCTAAACAAACATCACAAATAACTAGGGAACAACGGGGCTCTGGTATGCGTGGTGACAAAATAAGAACATATCGCTTTCAGGATGATCAAGTAATTGACCATCAAACAGGTAAGACTGCGAAAGCAACAAAAATAATGAAAGGTGGAATGAATCTATTATGAAAATAATACCTGAAAAATTTGACGCAGTGAGAGACGCAATTATATTTGAGGAAGTAGAAAAAGGACTCATGATCCTACAAGGGCTTGTGAATGATGGTACTATCTACGATTACGCAATGGCAGAATCAGTCCAGACTGATTATGCTGTTAAGTTTAGGGAAGGCGAAGATTTTTGGTTAATGATGGGCAAAAACGGATGATGGTTATTTTATTGTGGAAGCAATAAATATGTTTGGTGGAACAGAAGAACAATACGAAACTTGTTCAGGGCCTAGCACTTTTCAAATCTCAAAGCCTAAAAAAATAAAAATGTAAGGTTTAATATGAGTCCAGAAGAAGAGTACCAACGTTACATTAAGCATCTGCGGAGTACATATGCTGAAGCGCTCCATGATCCTGATACGCAAAAACAATTTGTAAAACAGGTCAAATCTAAGCTTGACAGTATGGTGTCAGTTGGTAGACTAGACAGTCATACCTTTACAGGTATTGATTTCGTCAATGAACGCTTTTCTTTTGAAGTAGTCTCTAGAGATGGTAGTGAAAATACGGTAGAGTTCGATATACCGGTCAACTATTACCATGGACGAACATACCCAGATGATGTGTTTAGTCACGGCGGCTAAATACCATTAGTCTGCTCCTATAGTTTAACGGGTAAAACACGACCTTGGTAAGGTCACATTCTCAGTTCAAGTCTGTGTAGGAGCACCAACAATGAAAACAACTAAGCTGTTTTTAATGAAGACGATTACACTCCCACTAAACTGGGGCATTTCGTACTAGCAGTTGGCTCTATGACCATATTCATGATTTTATCTTTCATTCTCTCTAGACTTATACATTATGGTATGCTACTATGCTCTTAGCAACTGACAAAGGAGAATTACTATGGGTGAGTTTTTTGGTGCTATTTTGGGTTTTGGTGGAGGCATTCTGTTTAGCTTCTAGTTTCTGGTAGGTGTTGTCTGTTTTGGGCTTTTGAATGAAAGCAAACAAAACACCGGCTTCTCTATCTTCTTCGGCATTCTTGCCACAGTGTCTGCCTTCGGGTTCTTCAACATTGGGGCACTGTCGGGCATTGGCTGGGGTGTACTTGCGGTGGCCTATATCGGTATCGGCTCGGTATACTCACTTTGGCGTTGGCATCGCCACGCAGTTACGATTACGAAGGAATTCAACAAGCGTACAGACGGTATGACACAAACTGGTGCCCCTTTTAGTACGCTGAGAGAAGCATACTTAAACGACACAAACTTTCGTAAGAATAAACCGACTCTTGGTTATTGGTTTGCAATGTGGCCCCTGAACGGTATTGCACATCTTGCGGGTGACTTGGTTATTGCCGTAGAGAAGTTCCTCACGACCTTCGTTGGCGGCATCTACGACCAGATCAGTGAGCGTGCGCGCCGCGATGCGAATATCGATCTGAACAAGTACTGATATATATTTTACAAAGGAGTTTATTATGAAAGTTAATGGTGTATAGATTTTAGACGGTTGGTAGATAGTATTCATCCGTGGTCCCCCTAAATTGAATGATTTTATTAGCATCAGGTCATTCAATCAAAACAAAGGAGGATTAAATAATGACTACTAACGAAAAAATTAAGAACGAATTGTTTGAAACGAAAGAAGATTATTTGGCATTTCGCAAAGCTTGGGCAGACTACATCAACAGTGGTAAGCACAGGCCAACTTACGAAGAGACTGAGATTAGAACATGGTGTCCTATCGACAAGGCTATGCGCCCCCAGAAGCACACCGCAAAGACCTGCCACTTAGACGCAAGTCAGCAGTTGCTCTTCTGTCTCTTGGCTGGTAAAGATTTGTCTGTGACATTTAAACCGTCACCCACTAATCGTAAGGACGGCTTTACGAGTGCGAAGGAAAAGTTGTATTTGAGAATTAATGAAGCCAAGTTTTTGGTAGATCATGATACTAGCAATAAGCAAGTCAATGAACACCAGTTATGGTTTATCAATAGGGATCGCATGAAGTTATCAAAATTCATAGAACCTTTTGGTATTACAATTGAAACGCTAGCGTCGCTCCATTTATACGCATCGCGTATGTTATTGCTGACGAACGAAGAAGTAACCAAGGAAGCGGCGTAAGCCGCTTTCCATGGGTGTATAGCTCAGTTGGGAGAGCGCCACGTTGACATCGTGGAGGTTCGCAGGTTCAAACCCTGCTACACCCACCAACTCCTATAAATACTTTCAAACTGGAGAACATTATTGTGAAAATAACATCTATTCTTGAAAGTGTGATATCAGAAGTTCCTCTGAAGGACTTCGAACCTATTGGAGATTTCTCAAAAGGATCATCTTTCAGAGACCCCCGTGATCGGAAGATGATCACCAATCCTAAGTTTAAAGAAATTGTTGCCAAGAAATTCGGTAAGACCGAATTCGATATCAATCTGTATTTTGTAAACACCCCGAAAGGTAGAAATCATATTGAGGTAGGTGCCGTTGATTTAGATTGGGTTCGTGAAAATCTTGGAGACGAAGTAGCTGACAAGGTTGAACCTAACTTTGGCGACGAAGATGAAATAAATGTCATCTTCACTAATAATAGTGGCGCAGAACGAATCAATATGACCCCATGGATCATGGCACATCGAATAGGCCATGCCCTTTCTCGATTCAGCATGACGCATGGTGGTGGGCGTCAATTCAGATCATATCAAGAAGTTGTCGATTACATCGGCAATGAATTCAATACATTCTTCCAAGACGTATACGGTATTAAGGGCTTTAATGCAAAGGGTAAGTTCGGTCCATATGCCCGTCGAGACCAATTGTTGTTTAAGCACTTGGCGCATAATCTTGGAACGTTCAAGTCTGCTCGCGATAACAACATGCGAGAATACTTTGAACTATACAATGAGTTGTTTGCGCAGTATTTGATAACAGGTAAGGTTACAATGAATGATCTTCCCGAGAGATTTAAAGCTGGCAATTTCGGATATGTATCCGTCCGCGATAAAGAGGCGTATGAAGAATTGAAAGACTTGGGTAGTTTTGAAAATACCTTGAATCATTATTTCCAAGAACTGCTTTTTGAAGCCCAACAACATATATTGGTGATGTAATATGCTATTAGAAGATTTTAAAGGCAATGTCTTACTTAGTTATCTGAAACCACTTGAGACCCCCCACGTAACTTCATTTGATTTGATGGATAATCATAATGTAGATGGTTCTTACCCTAAAAAAATTGCTCAACTTGTTGAAAAATACAGTGGTTCGTGGCTACATGAAATTGGTGGTAAGCAGGAAATGTTCTATCGGGGTATAGGCAGTATGACCAAGGAGCAGGCATCTAAAGATGCGGTCGTATCACAACGTGTCAATATGTCACGTAATGAACCAAGTGATGAAAGGCTACATCAGTTTCTAATCAAAAATGTCAATGATTGCTCCAATGGTAAGGCTGTAGCGAATAGGCACAATTCAGCATTTGTTACTTCAAATAGACTTCAAGCTCGTGGGTATGGTATCATTTATGTGGCGCTACCCATGGGAGAGTACCATTATACGTGGCATAAAAAATATCGCGATATGGTTGCCGTAGAAAAAGAAATCGATAACGATTTTGATCGAGAGGAATTTTGTAAAGGTCTAGTCATCGATCAGGGTATTAAAGAAGCCCATGCTTCTCAACACGAAGTTATGGTGCATGCTAACTCTATTTTACTTATCCACGAACCAGCTTATGACTTATACAGGGATTATGGGTAGTGATACTATCTAGAAAAAATAAGTACGTCTTTATTTCAACCCCGAAGACTGGATCGCATTCTTTTTTTAAGCTGCTAACTGAAGAGTTTGATGGTGAGAGATTAGGGCCTCAATTTCATAGAACTGAACTTCCGAAAGCCGTTGATGGTTACACGGTATTTTCTACCTGTAGGAATCCTTATGAGCGGCTTGTGGCATTATGGAATTCTCTGTTGTTTTCTAAGAACGACAAGCACGCATATCGCGATACTTGGCTCCGTGTTATAAAGAAGGATGATTTTGGTACGTTCTGTAAATTCGCAGCAGAAAATACACACAACATAGAAACTCTACCAGCATTAAGGCTTCCCATTCTTATGATGCCCCAGTATAGATGGTATAGACGACTTCCACCAAACGTGCTACCATTGCATCTTGAAAATATAAATGAAGAATTTAATGCGCTTTCGTTCGTAGATCGAGAAGTTGAAATTCCAAGAGTCCTCCACCGCCCACATGCCAATTGGGACGAGTTGAAAACTGACGAAATCATACACCATGCAAATATTTGGGCTGGGGAAGATTTCGAGAAGTTTGGATATTCAAAAGAGACATAAATATAGTATGTAAAGGGGGGGCAGCTATGTTTAATCGAATTTAACTATGAGGATTAAACATGAAGCCGAAAACCTATCAGATCAAGCCATATCGCGTGGTATACCGCGTTTGGGATGACTGGAAGAAGACCTTTGTCTTTGAAACTGATGACCGTAAAGTTCTTCACGATACCTATCGTAAGGACTACTGGAATATCCCATACGCAAAGAGCATCTATGATGAGCCTCAACCGCGATTCATCATCTATAATCAGTATGGCGAATTGTGTGACTTTAATGCGTTCCTGAAAGAATTCCGTGAACCATATGCACCTCACCGTCGTGGTAGAGATAGGGCACCCGACGTTCGCTACAAAAAGGGTAATCCCAATAAGATTAAGCGGGGCTACTATGAGTGGGCTAGATTTTGGTATGGAGTTGGGTGGCACCAGCCTTACGATTGGTATGAAGTGCCTTATAAGGTGAATGGGGGTTACCGTGCAGTGAGAACGACGAACGAGATTCGTCAGAACGCTGCACATGAACATGACATTGGTCCACAGTATGTGCGCCGCAGTCGCTCAGCAAGAAGCTTGCCCTCGTCGTGGGATGATAAGTCCAACAGTGCCCAGCGAAGCATTAAAAGTTGGAAGACTCATTCGAAGCGCCGTAAGCAGTGGAAAGTATAAATATACTTAGGTTAATAGTACTTCCTATTACCACAATGGGGGAGGGCTTATGATAAAGATAATCATTGCCTTTGTATTTTTAGTATTAAGCTCAGTAGCTATGCCTGATGATGATGTGAATTTTAGGATCTCCATCCCCATAGATAGTGCATCTGGGCCAATTTTCGGAAAGCCAAAAATTGGCATGAGAGCAAACAAATTTACGATAGACTTTAAGTCGTCTAATCATTTTGTTTTTAGTTTGGGTCGAGTAACGCTTGATACCTCTCATGAAAATTGGATTGTTCAAGAGAATGAAATGGTTGACATTGACCTAACAAACATATATAATTATAATCCTTAATGGTGAGGAATGCAAACTGGCCGAGCAGTTCGCCTCATAAGCGAATGATTGTGGGTTCAAGTCCCTCCCTCACTACCAACAATAGGATGTCATAAAAATATGATTGAGATAATTGAGAGTTCTGAACACGAAGGATTTGTATGTGTGGTATATGAGGGCACGCCATTAGCAGTTGGATTTCGTCCTAAAGATTATAATGATATGAGTATGCTTCATGGTACGGACGTTTCTCAAGAACTATCTAAGGCAGTTGGTTTTGAGAGTTCGGTGGAGCTTGAACGTCTTCGTATGATTTCCACTGAAGCGGAAGTCATTAACGCTGTAGCCGAAGATGTAAAATGCGCAATTGAAGATTACATGGAAGCATATAATACGTAAACAATAGTAGGGTGGCAGAGCGGCCTATTGCCTCACATTGGAAATGTGATGGTCGGAAACGGCACGAGGGTTCGAATCCCTCCCCTACTGCCAATTTGAAGGAAGCTTGCATGTTCACTATCAACGAATCAGAAAATTTCAAAGGTGAACTTTCATTGTACTGGAATGATGAAGAAATTGTATCAGTACCTCGTGACATGTTTAGTGTTATTAAAAATGCAGAAGATGGTGGATTTAACATTGCCGATATCTGCGCGACTGGACTATGCGGGGCCTTAGCTGAGATGCCACAATTTCAGATCACTCGCAACACGCATGCATCCATAAGAGAAACATTACTATCATATACTGAGAGTTGAATACATGAGTACACCAACTAAGCGTATTGTTTTAGTTACTGATGCGTGGTCACCTCAAGTAAATGGTGTTGTCACGACGCTCACCCAACTTACGAAACAACTTCTAGACATGGACTATATGGTGGGTATTGTCGAGCCATCCCAGTTTAAATGCTATAGGTTCCCCCTCTATAAAGAAGTTTTAATGCCATGGAATATGGTTAAAGTATACAGAACTGTAGCTACGCAGATTAAGTTTGCCCAGTACGTCCATATAGCCACTGAAGGGCCTATTGGTCTTATGGCACGACTATATTGTCATCGCCACAACATCCCATACATCACGTCATATCATACTCGCTTTCCAGAATATGCTAACGCCCGATGGAGTTTTCTAAAACTCTCATGGGGATATGCTGTAATGCGATGGATGCATAACCGCGCATCATCTGTTTTAGTAACTACTAAATCTATGCAAGAAGAATTAACCGAATGGGGTATTAATAACACCGTGGTTTGGAACCGAGGGGTTGATACTGGCGTATTTAGACCGGTTCAACATTTACAGAACGGGTCGAGAAGCTTGGACTATCCTGACCTACCCAATCTAGGATATGTTGGTCGAGTATCGGTCGAGAAAAACATGGAAGCCTTCTTGGGCCTTCCAGATTATCTTGGTAAAAAAATTGTTGTGGGGGATGGCCCCGACCGTAAACGTTTGGAAAAAAAGTATCCCAATGTGCGGTTTGTTGGATATAAATTTGGCAAGAATCTTGTGGCAGAATACAACAAGATGGATATCATGGTGTTCCCGTCAAAAACCGATACCTTTGGGCTTGTAAATTTGGAGGCGATGGCGTGTGGGACGCCTGTTGCGGCCTTCCCGGTTACAGGACCAAAGGATATCATTCAAGAGGGAGTAACCGGTTCCATGAACGATGACTTGGCAGTAGCTGTCAAGAATGCTTTGCTAATTGATCGCAACCAGTGTATGCTAGCAACTCGCAATAACCACTCGTGGGATAATGCATTGCTACCCTATTTGGGTGCAATCGTTGACAAGGAGGGCACATCATGACGCCTATGACGATTATTACAATATTGAGCGAAATTTACGAAAATGGGCCAGCATGGGAATATTTTGATTACCCATACTATGCAGGCTTGACTTCCGTAGACTCAAATCAATTGACTTCTGAATTTGTTGATGCTGTTCAGCATGTGTGGGACGACGTTGGCAAAATGAAAAAAATTGAATGGATGGAATCTGCCATTACGGAGATGAAACGCTTAGGCGGTTAAAAAATGAAAACGTACCCTACAATTCCGAAAAAATTCAAGACGTAGAGGTCTACGCCTTTGATAAACTCGATGGCTCTAACATCAGAGCCGAGTGGTCAAAGAAGCGGGGCTTTTATAAGTATGGCACTCGTAAAAGACTACTTGATGCAAACGAGCAACCGTTTGGTCAAGCGGTTGAGCTTATCAACGACGTATACGGCCAGCGACTAAATCGTAGATTTACCGACCGTAAGTTTGAAAGAGCAATTGCATTCTTTGAATTCTTTGGACCCAATTCTTTTGCTGGCTTCCATGAAGAAGATGATACTTTCGATGTTGTTTTATTTGATGTTGCAGTATATCGAAAGGGTATCATGCCCCCTAAAGATTTTCTCAACATGGTGTCTGGATTGAAAGTACCCGATCTTGTTCATGTTGGGAAGGCTGATGATTCATTCATCCAGCAAGTACGCAGTGGTCAGCATCCCAAAGTGACTCATGAGGGTGTTGTTTGTAAGTATGTTGTTCGTAAAGAACAGGTAGGTATGTTCAAGATTAAAACGCAAGACTGGCTAGATAGCCTTAAAACAAAATGTGGTGATGATGATAAAATGTTTGAGAAACTAGCATGACAACAATTGTATTTAAAGGTGTTGATGATCAAATAGAAGTCATTTGCTTCGGTGAAGTGGTGTGTCTAGTCAATGACATTGTAAAGGAAGAGCTTAAATCTATGTCCGCCATGGATTTCAGGTCAATCGTTCGTAAAAAAATTGTAGATAAATTAGGTGCAGAGTATGAATTCGACCTCAGCGACTTCTGGTTAGGTGTTGCCGTAATTGAGAGCTTTGGAGATTACGGTCATCCAGATGAAGAGCCTTTACGAGCAATTACATTAAAAGACGCTGATGACGAAATTGAACTTACATGTTTTGACAAAGTGTTGGGCACAATTGCCAAGCCTACCATCGAAAACTTAAAGGGGTGGAATGGTCTAGATATTGAATATGAAATTGTGAAAATTATTCGCACAAAAATTGCAGACGAATTTGGTGATAAGTTTGGTTTCACAGCTAATGATTTCTGGTTGGTCGTTGTAGGCTGTGAAGCTCTTTCCAAATACCTTAAAGATGAACTTGATCGTTGTGATCAATAATCCCCAGTAGTCTGACCACCGAAGTACGTAACCTCGCCAATTCTGATGGGTGAGCTTTCTTTTCAGAGAGCTTACGAATCATCCCCTCGACTTTATTAACTTCAGCCTGAAGATTTTGCTTTAGAAGTTTTCGATCATCGTCGGGAACCTCTTTCTCTTTGAAGTACTTCGACTGAATTTCCCCAATATACGACATATAAACTCCTATCTAAACAATCACTTATTCTACTACACCCCCCAATTTTTGTCAATACGCCATTGGGTGTACAAGCTTTTTCGAATTTTTTAGAATTTATTTATAATTAATTTCTTAACAAAATCAATTACTTATCAATTTACCCCCTAATACTTTAGGAAATGATTCAACCTTGCATAAATAATTATGTAGATTTAATAAGTCTATTATTGTAATTATCCCATAATGTTAAGGAGTTAGCTATGGAAGAGTTGCTTCAACAGTTGGTAGAAAGTGATCTACTAACGGAAGATACAAAGAAAGAGCTTACGGAAGCTATCAGCAAGCAAATCGAAGAAGCTAAAGAAGCTGCGATTGTTGAAGCAAAGGCGGAAGTAGAAGCTCAGGTTCGCGTTGATCTGCAAGAGCAGTATCAGGCTGACCGAGAGGCTCTAATCGAGGCTCTAGATACTAAGACCGAAGAGTACCTAAAAGAAGAACTAGAAGAACTGCGTGACGACATTGAGCGTTTCCGTGATCTAGAAGTTGAATATGCTGACAAGCTAGAGGAAGCCAAAGAAGAACTTGCACAAGTTCTTAAGGGTGACCTAGAAGAGCTAGTCGAGACAATCGACCAGTTCCTAGATATGGCACTAGAAAACGAAATGTCTGAACTAAAAGAGGACCTAAAAAACGTCCAGCGTCTACAGTTCGGTAAAGAAGTATACGAAGCATTCGAGGGTGTTTTCTCCAAGAAATTTGTTGATGAGGATGGCCTAGAAAGCGATTTGAAAGAAAAGGAAGAGCGTCTAACTGACCTATCCGATCAGCTTGAGGAAGCATCCAAAGAGCTTGAGACGATGCGCCGAGAGAACAAGATGACTGAAGTTCTGTCATCGCTACACGGACGCTCCCGCGATGTTATGGAAGCAGTGCTTCGCAACATTCCAACCAATAAGTTGGTTGAAGCATACGAACACTACATTCCAAAAGTTCTGAACGAGAGCGCTGAAGAGCCTGTCGTTGAGTCGGAGAAGGAAAACGAGAAGTCGTCAGTACTAGCCGAGGGTGATGATTCTGCGAAAGCAGATGAATTGAAAAAAGGTGAGGTCGTCTCAACGGGCGACACAGAATCTCAGCAGCTTGAAGAAGCAGTTGAGGATGAAGTGCCAGCAAGTGTACGTGCCGAGATTGCTCGTCTACGTCATCTAAGCGGCATTCATTAAAAAAGAATTATTACCCCATAGGTTAGGAGAAATATAACAATGGACAATTCACTATTTGAAAACTGGGACGTTACTAAAGAGGCTCTTCTCGACGGTCTTAAGCCGTCCCAAAAAGAAGTTGTAGGTCCTCTTCTAGAGAACCAGAAGCAGTACATGCTACGTGAATCAGCGGCAGCTGGCTCCGTACAGGCGCACGATATCGCAAACTTCCGTAAGACTCTACTACCGATGATCCGTCGTATTATTCCGGGCACCATCGCAACAGAGCTTGTCGGTGTTCAGCCAATGAGCGGACCAGTTGGTCTTATCTACACGCTTCGTTACAAGTACGAAGAAGCTATGACCCACACCACGGCAAATTCGCAGTTTGGTGGCTTTGACATCGCAGCAGGCGAAGAAGCTTTCGGTAACGACAAGCCAATCCGCCAGTTCTACGCTGGTAACACGGGCGCGGCTGAAGAAGCTGGTGCTTCCGGTATTGCACACGATGCTGCTGCAACTACAGACATTGCTGCGGCAACGGCTGAAGGTGGCGCATGGGAGTCCTCGCAGGACGTAACAACCTACGACACAGGCACGACCGACTTCTCGGGTTACTCCGTAAACGTTGGTGGTTCTATGCTTGGTGGTTCGGGTTCCTTCATCGAAGGTTCTGGTGGTCGTAAGATGAGCCTAGAAGTTATCTCGCAGGCAGTTGAAGCTGGTAGCCGTAAGCTACAGAGTGGTTGGACAATCGAAGCTATGCAGGACCTAAACAGTCAGCATGGTCTAGACCTTGAGTCCGAAATCACGAAGGCACTATCTGCAGAGATTGTGCAGGAAATTGACGCGGAAATCATCAACGACCTTCTAGCTCTTGCTGGTACGGTTCGTACATTTGACTTCTCCGCAACCGGTGGTACGACTTACGCTCCCGCGTTCGTTGGTGACCGTTTCGCTAACCTTGGTGTTCGCATCAACGAAGTAGCAAACGTCATCGCTCGTAAGACGCGTCGTGGTTCGGGTAACTTCATTGTGGTTTCCCCAATGATCGTTTCCGTACTACAGTCGGCAGCCAAGGCAGTGTTTGCCCCAGCAGTTGAAGGTGACTTCAAGGGTCCAAACAACACCGAGCTAGTCGGTACGCTTAACGGACGTATCAAGGTTTACTCCTACCTGTGGAACCAAGCAGGACCGGGTTCATCTTCGCCAAACGGCGACGACAAGATTCTTGTCGGTTACAAAGGTGGCAACGGTGAGGTTGATGCCGGTTACTTCTACGCACCATACGTTCCTCTAATGAGCAGCGGTGTAGTTGTTAACCCAGTTACCTTCCAGCCAGTTGTTTCTCTAATGACTCGTTACGGTAAGGTTGCACTAACCGATCCAACGACCTCCCTCGGCAATAGCGCCGACTATTATGGGCGTATAAATGTTACTAACCTTGAGTTCCTATAAGGTCTAGTAGCTAGTAGTAACACGGCAACTAAAGTTGCTAACTCCGAAAAGCCCCGCTCCGTGCGGGGCTTTTTTTGTGCTTAAGGAAACTTACAAACAATAGCATGGCTTGAAAATGCTACTAAATACAAGTCATAAACAATTATGAATGATCTAGATGGTTTGGTATATGAATAACTTTGACATTGAACATGAATTAACAAAGATAATGGCTGCTGAAATAGCTAAAGATATTGATGAAAAAATAATGAAAGATATTCTTGAAGCTTCAGGTGGAGTGGAGTGGAAGACCACATTGACCGATTAGATTTTTCTAAATTTCTTGAGGAAGCCGATGGTAATATGCGCCAAGCGAGCGCTAACTATAATGAAGCGCTCAGTATTGGCATTATTTACTGTCCATATGTTCCAATATATTCCACTAATGTTTTCATAGGATATAAATATTGAAAACAGGAGTTGTGTAATGTACAAATTTGGACCCACATCCCAACGACGTTTAGATACATGCCATCCAAAACTACAAGAAATCCTTAACGAAGCTATTAAACATGTTGATTTCAGTGTTTTATGTGGGCACCGAAATGAAGCAGATCAGACCACTGCGTTTCAATCTGAAAACAGTAAGGTACAGTGGCCAAACAGCAAGCATAATAGTATGCCTTCACGTGCAGTAGACATTGCACCGTATCCAATTGATTGGGAAGACCTTAAAAGGTTTGCACACCTTGGTGGATTGATTAGAGGCATCGCGGTTGTTAAGGGTATTAAATTACGTTTCGGTTTTGATTGGGACGTAGACGGTGATATTACGGACCATAAGTTTATGGACTGGCCGCACATCGAACTAGCAGACGATGAAGAGTAATATGAAACGATTAAGCTTTAGTGAGTACTATGTTTCTAAGAAGAAGCTTTTATCAGCGTGTGATAGTGTACCACGTATTCGGAATGAATACACGTTGAAAAAGTATTGTAAGTTCCCGGTGTTTGAAGCACTGGACAACGATGATCGAAGTTATGTATCCTTCCGACCAAAGGACAGAATTGAAGTCCTTTGGGAAAAGGTAGATGAATTTGATGATTACCCGACTGCAAAACGTATTGTTCTTATATCCGAAGATGGTGATAAAGAAGTGTACCCCTGCTGGAACAACAAAAAAATCCACAAGTGGATCAACAGTAATACCATTGAAAGTTAATATGAACCAACTCATTGACGAGTGGCATGTCTGTCCGTATGAAGACAACGTTGACGAATTATTTGCTAGCTTTAAACATTGTGTTGAAGCCTATCTTGCCACTGACCCTCTGACTACAAAGACAAGAGTCAACATCGTTCAAGATTTACGCACGTTTCTCAACCCTCATGAAAATAAAAACTTAGCATATTTTACGGATATAATTTGTGATACAATTCTTAGTAAGTTCCATGGAATTGAAAGGGATGGCTTGCCTTTATTGCTGGAATTCATTCAAGAGTGTGAGGAACACGTTTATCTCAAACTCTAGTTACCCTATCCATAAATAATTAAGGAAGCAAAAGGAGTTTCTTTAATGTTTAATGATGCCATGAGGGTACTACATGATTACGGGTGGGCAGCACTCTTTTTGTTTGTGTGTGGCATTGCGTTGTTGCGCTACGTTAGCAACCGCATGAAGGTATGGAGTGATCGAGATATTGCGCGAATTCAAATTGCTAAGGACGAGCTTTTAGCTAATCAGCTGTTTGCTAACATAGAGTTTAAACTTTCAAACGAAATACCCTCAATGTCGTTCAATGGGAATTTGAAACCGATCAGACAGAAAATGTTTCGCAAACTTTTGGAAATTAAAGTTGTATGCTTAAAAGAAATTGCACTGTCATTGATTAATGAAAACATTGAAGACATGACACCTGCCCAATGGATGGCACTCGTTCATGAAAAACTGTCTACAGGTGATAGGACTTTACATGACCGTGCAATATCAGCAGGCGTTCCTGAACTTGTTATAAATAAATTTATGATGTTCCGGCAGCCAACTCAAATATTACTGTATAACTATGTTAAAGACCTTACCGTGTCAACATTTTACGAAAGCAATGTTGTTCGAACAAATACTCTATTGTATTTGCTAAATCTAAAACTGGTAACTGTAATTGGTGATTCTGAGCGGAATTTGATACGCATCAACGGTGAGATTACGGGCCTGATGTTTGAGGGTAACCCACTAGAATAACTGAACTTAAATGGGAAAACTTCACGGGGGGCAAGCCTATGTGGAGTTTTTTTATGCGCAGTGATAAATATCCATAGACCCAAAAGGATATCAAATGGCTATTTACGATAAGCATGCAGACTCTCCAGAGCGCCTCAAGAATGAAGCGGAGGATATTACCCTCAAGCTTGTTCGCAATGGCGACGGAACTGCAACCATCAAGTGGAACATTCCGAGCATTTCTGGTTGCAGTGTCGAAGATTTGATTTACGATGGTATCGTAGTCACGGTAAGCAGTCGCCCAGCAAATTATATCAGTTCATCCCCCCAGAACGGTGAGTACTATGATGCTGATACAACATTTGATTCTGACCTACATACAGGTGACAAGATAAATGTAGCATCTGTGGTGGGAGCATTTTACCATGATCGCACGACAACTGAGATTACTGTAACTGATGTTGCCAACAAGACACCATACTATGTGTCAGCTTACGCGGTAGATCAGGTTGGTAACTATTATCGTCAAGGGGTCCACGCATATAGCTTACCTACCGGTGAATCTGAAACGGATAAGTCTGGCCCAGAGCAGCCAGCATTTCATGATCTTCAGATCGACACCCCGGAAGGTATTACAGTAAAGACTAGAACAGGACTTGCCAAGGGAGCAACGTATACCTTTCGCGTAGAAATAAATGGTGACTGCTACAGTTTCGATGACCTTCGGGGAAGCGATATGCAGACCTACGAGGATATTGCATCAGTTTTAAACAAGCGTCTCAAGTTGCTTGTCAAGCCCATTTTAGGTCCCAATTTCCCCAATACGGGAAAGTTTCAAGTAGACGAGTCGAATAAGAAAGTATATCAGTGGGATGGTTCGCAGAACATTGAACAGGATGCTATCTTTTTAGATGAAGACCCTGCACTACCTGTAATTGGTACATATTGGTATAAGCCTTCCACCAAAGAACTTCGTATACGAGAAACCGCCGGGTGGGCACTTGTAAGTGCAATTATTGAATTTGCAACTGATCCATCAAATCCATCTGACGGTACCGTGTGGTTAGATAAAGTTCTCGAAAGTAATGGGGGCTTGGACGCAACAAACACTACTGCATGGGTATGGGAAGCTGGTACATGGTGCAAGCGTAATACTATTATCCAAGTCCGTAATCCGCTACTTCCGCCTATTCTATCATCTGGAACGTATTGGTACAACGAAACTGACGGCACCGTAAGTGGCCGCAATGTTGATGGTCGTAAGTGGGATGAAGTCGATCCAATTGTTTGGGACACTGACCCCAACACAATTTCCGATGGAGATTTTTGGTACAGTGGTGCAACCGAATTAGCATTTGTTCGTATTGCTGGTGAGTGGTCCGATGTGACCAACATCCGATACGAGGCTACAGAGCCGACTAATCCGGTTGCCAATCATTACTGGTTCGATACAACAGAACAGCGCCTGTATCAGCGCAATGGTGCGAATGATGCGTGGGTAGAAATTAATGTTGTTATTGCTGCAACTGATCCTGCTACTCGTGAAAGCTGTGATCTATGGTGGAATGTTGATGTTGGTATAGATACGCTATTTAAGTGGGACGACGTTAACAATGAGTGGGATGAAGTGGACGCATTTTTCCAGAGCGTTGATGATCCTGCTAGTCCTTCAGCGCTGCCGGGTGGTACGATATGGTATAACCCTGAAACTGAAGTTATGCAGCAGATCACTGGTCTGAACTGTTCAAATGTTTCGTTCATTTGTTCAATGTATGACCCCTCCAACCTTCCTATAGGTGTCGTATGGCTCAATACGGCAGACGGCACCTTCTTTATTTGGGATGGTGTGGAGTTTGTTTCAATTGAAGCTATACGTGACGAAGATGACCCATACGGTGTGTCTGACGGCATTCTATGGTTTGATGGCGACGATGACCAGCTTTTCTTGCGAGAAGTGGGAGCGTGGGTTGAACAGGTATACAGCCGGGATTCACTGGCCTCCGAGGTAGATACCTACTTCTTCAACACGGTTGAGGATGAGTTGTATCAATGGAACGGTACGATGTGGTTAGTATCGTGCGGGTTGGCATCAGTAGAGTTGTTATTCAACCGTGCAGTGTGCTTTGATAATGTCCCCAACATAAACATTGATCAATTTGGACAATTCAATGATTTCGATAAATTTGGTCGTGATATTGTTAGATTTAAGACGTGCGCCACCGGTTGCGATCAGCGAATTGAAGTTGATTCAACCCAATCCGATGCTATATTTGTAAAAATAAACAAGCCAGTTATTCGCTATGCGCCAGCTACTGGGCGTAGCACTAACAACAATGGTCCGATGTATCGTGAGCTTGGTGTAGGTACAGATGGATCACCTGATGAGCGACGTAAATTACAAGAGCAGATTCGTGTAGCTCTTGGTACTGTAAGCACAACTGTTGAGCTTACTAAGCAGCAGCTGGATGAGTGTATTGACAACTCATTATTGATGGTGCGGAAGTATTCAAGCTACTCTTACGAGCATGTGTTGTTCTTCTTAGACGTGCTTCCTAATCAACAAAAATATTCATTGACGAACGCGTGTGTTGGGTTCAATAAAATTGTAAACATCAATGCGGTCCATCGTATGCGAGGTGGATTCTTGGGCACGGGTACTGGTGGATTTGGTGGAAACGATATTTATGGATACGCCGCGTTGCAGCAATTGTATTCACTGGGTACGTTTGATATGTTGTCTTACCATATGGTGTCTAGCTATATCGAAGATTTGCAGTACTTGTTTGCAGACCAGTTGGTGTACACTTTCTACGAGGATAATAGAACACTTAGCTTCCATCAAATATTTTATAGCAATGAGCGCGTCATGCTTGATGCGTTTATTGAGGTATCGGAACAAAAGCTTATTACAAACCGTTACTTGTCACTTTGGATTAAGAAGTGGGCTATTGCTGAGGCTAAGATGATGCTATCTCAGGTTCGTGGTAAATACCAGTCGCTACCGGGTCCAAATGGATCAACAACATTGAACTCACAGGAATTGATCACACAGGCCGAGAACGAGAAGGTCGAGTTGAGAGAAGAGCTATTCGACCGTTCAATGCAGGATCACAATGCCGATGTACAATCACAGTTCTTTATTGGATAACAGATGAGTATAACAAGTCAATTAGATGCATTACTAAACAGTGGTAATTGTCCTGTAGATGGGGATGGTAATTTTATTGCCCCGCCACAGAATGATGCACTCTCTAAGATATGTAAGTCCTTGAATCCGGCGTTAAACTGTGCGAGTGATGATCCGACCCCAGCATGGGAGCTTACCGAAGGCGCAGACTCTTGTGTCATTGATGCTTATATTAGTGAGTCTATCACTATCGGTGGTGCTGTAGTCAACGTATATCGCATGCTTGGTGTGCATGAACAAGGCTATCTACAGGACTTGACTGGGAGAAGTGGTGTTGCGGTTTCAAATGGCTCGCACCCCAATTTCCCAGCTACGAATGCATTCACTTTATTCCCAACGCAATGGCGTTCTATTCAGCTTGGGGCTGAAGTTACGTCGTCTGCTTATATTGGATATGATTTCGGTGAATTACTACTCGACAATGGAAGGAAACGTTACGGTCTAGAAACGTTTGTCAAGCATGATGTAGCGGCGATTAAGATTAGACAGGGATGCCGCTCAGAGAATCGTGTCACTAAGGCTCGTGTAGAGCGTTCTAGTGATGGTGAGAAGTGGTTTGGTGTACAGGTTGTCGATCTTCCAGATTGTGAGGGTGCGGCTCGTGTGAATTTCAAGCGTAGCGTGCCTTCACGCTTCTGGCGTCTAAGACCTATCGCGTTCAACGGTACTGAGACTGATGCTTGGGAAATTCAAGCATTGCAACTTCTTGACTATGAAGCAACTCGTGTAGACAACATACAGGACCGTATCTTTCTAGAGAATAGGGATCGAGATTATGATGAGAACCCCATTCGAATGAAAGGTTCTTATCAGCCAATTGACATTCAGTCCAATCAATCCAAGTGGGGCTTCGGTACTCAATTCTCTGGAGACGAGTGGATTATTGAAGTAAGCTTTTCATCTGCGATATCGTTACTTGGGCGTCCTTTTGTTATTGGTGACATTCTCCAACTCCCGTCAGAAACGCAGTATACTCCGAGCTTGAAGCCAGTGCTTCGTTATTTGGAAGTCAGTGATGTTGCATGGAGCACGAATGGTTACACTCCAAACTGGATTCCAACCATGCAGCGTTTGATCGCACGTCCGGTGATGGCGTCACAAGAAACGCAAGATATCATGGGTAAGCTCACTCAGGATACTGATAATCTTGGAACGGTCGATATTGACGATGGTTCAAGTGATAAAAAGTATCAAGATTTATCGAATATATCCCAAACGATTGACGCTGATGCGAACACTCAGACTCCAGTACGAGGCGTAGACTATGCCGATATTGCCAAGATTTCAGATGAATTTTACGATTGGGCAGAAGATCAGGGCAGTCGTGATGTTGCGAAGCGCATTGATCGTGTTCGGGCACAGTTTGGTGTGGATGCTATGCCTCCTAATGGTGAGGATTATACTCAGGGTGACGACTTCCCTGCTAAGCCAAAAGATGGGGACTACCACCGACTAACGTATACTTCTATTCGTTCAGGTATCCCTGCACGCCTACATCGTTGGTCTTCTGCGAAAAGCCGTTGGATATTCTTGGAGAAGGATCGTCGCGCCGAATTCAAGAACACTGAACCGAAGCTTCAGAATAAATTGAATCCAAACGAATCCACAGTAACCAACCCAGATGATAAGGATGCTTTTCTAGATGATGAAACGTAATCGTAGAAATAACATCCGCTATTGAACCGCCATACATACCCCTTACTATCGAATGGGTTGAATGTTTGATGGGAGTTTGATATAATTCTGCTCACAGGAGTAAGTATGGCAAATAACAAAAAACAAAAACTAATTATACAAGATTTACTTTCATCCCCTGAAATATACACGCGAACGTCTGGAATTTTAAAACCTTCTTATTTTGATCAGGAATACGAACCCATTGTAGCATTTATTCACGAGTACTATGGTAAATATAGTGCAACTCCAGCGGTTGACCAAATAGCCGCCGAGTTTGATCTAGAAATAGAAGCAACTGTTAAAGTGTCACGTGATCGCGTAGAATCAACTTGTGATGATATCGAAAAGTTCTGTAAAGAGACGGCAGTTAAAGAGGCCATTTATAATTCTTTAGAAGATATCGAGAACCAAGAAATGAGTCGGGTTCTGGCCCGCGTTACGGAGGCTGTAAATATAAGCCTTCAGCGTGATATGGGTGTTGATTTATTCAATAACCCCGAAGAGCTTTTACGAAGTCTTATTGACGATTTCACACCCATACCCACGGGTATTGACGGCATTGATGGACCACTTGATGGTGGCCTTATTCGGCAGCAATTTACACTATTCTCGGCTAATTCGGGTGGTGGTAAGTCTGTAATGCTGGCCAACATCGGAGCTAATTATGCGTTACGTGGTTACGACGTACTGTATATTTCATTGGAGCTTCCTGCTGAAATGGTGTTCTTGCGATTAGCGTCTATCATTTCCGGCTATGATACTTCTAACTGGAAGGGGCACATACCGGAAATAAGTTCTGGAATTATACACGCAAAGAATAGTGCTGGGGGTGGATCATACATTATCAAGAAAATGTCACAACATTCTACTGCCGCAGATTTTCGTTCATACTTATCGTTTTATGAAATGGAATATGGTAAACTGCCAGATGTATTTCTGGTTGACTATCTTGATCTTATGGACCCAAACTCTGGTGCGGGTAATCTTGGAATCTTCGAACAAGATAAGAGAAAGTCCGAGGAAGTAGTTGATATATTACAAGAATATGATATGATAGGTATATCGGCATCACAGCAAAACCGTGATGCGATTAGCATGACTTCACCTAATCAGTCTATTATTGCTGGTGGTATCTCAAAGGTCAACACCGTGGACAATTATATTTCACTGTTCATGGATGACACCATGCGTCTTGAAGGTGAAATGAATGCTTACTTCCTAAAGACTCGTTCAAGTCGTGGTGTTGGTCATTGTTCAATCCTGAATTTCAACTCAACTAATCTGAGAATTAGTAATTTGGACGGGGGTGGTTCAGGCGTCATGCCACGTAAAAGAAAAGCTAAGGCTGACATGGAAGATGCTTTGGCCAAGATAAACGAACCCAAAGTACCGGAAGAAATTTTGGTTAACGGACTTCCGGGTATGCCGGAAGATGATGAGCCGGAGGTTAGGCCGATGTTTGATGATGCGGACCAGCCCCCAATCATGCCTAAAATAAAGGCAACACACGAAGATTTTGATGAACTTCAAAATCTAATAAAAGACTTCGCAGGAGAAGATTAATATGATTAAAGTTGAACCTGTCCAGTCAGTTGCGGTGAATATGGGTGATAGAACTATCACTCTACCACGATCTGAACTGGATCAAGACCCGGCACTGAAACAGTGCCTTGAGCAATTTGATCGTTTACGACAAGAGATTGTAGATGAAGAATATGAACGTCAAAAGTTGACGCACGCAAGTATGTCAATGCAGGCCCAATTGAACAGGCTTGGACTGAAGTATGCGGAACAGAAGTATGGTGATCTTATGGGCAACACGGAAACTAAAACCGAAAAGGACTCTGATGATGAGTGATTTATACGAAGATATTGATGATGTAGTGGAGCAGGCAGAAGCCGAATTTGATCAATTTCTAACGCGACAAACCGAATATTCCAATTATGTTGCTGAAAAGTTTAATACAGTATACAGTTTTAAAGAATGGTATCAGCAGACATATGGTGAATCACTTCCGCAGGAGGCTATTGACTCATCGATTGAAGGTGTCAGGGATGATGTTTTAGAATTGATTGAAGAGCACCTTATGGAGCTAAACGGTCAGTAAGACATAAATACCCATACAGAATGTAGGTGCGGGAATTATGTCAGACGAAAATAAAGTAGTAAAAACAATTGAGCATCCACTCGAAGAAGTCTTTGATATCGAAACAGGTACTACGGAAGTAGAAGTTTACGAGCGGGAAGGTGAACTTGTTAACGCCCGTGAGTATGACGATAAAGACAAAGAGATTGATTCACAGTATCAGGAAATTTACGACAGCGCCATGGACGGCTTTGATCTGCTATCCGACGAACTTCATACAGTTGAAGGTAAGTTTAAGGCGAGAGTTGGTGAAGTATCGGTTCAGCACTTAAATGCTGCTCTAAACGCCGCCTCGCATAAAGCGAGGCTTAAAGAGCACAAGGATAAGCTTGAAGCAAAGAAAACAAGTGGACCATCCCATGTGACAAATAACAATACTTTGATCGTAGATGATCGAACGGCATTGTTAACCCAGTTGCGTAGGAATATGGAAGGTGATAAGACAGAATGACAAGTTTCTTAACCGAAATACACAGGCCAGTTGTGCCACAGGAAACCCTAGATGACGCAGCATGTGTTGTTTTGGCATACTGTGTGGCTAGTGCATTCTTGACGAAGAACCAAGGTGTGCCAGTTATGCCGTCTCACTTTATACGGATGCTGAGTTATTTGCGTGAAGGAAGGAGCACCATTAATTTTACAAACATGGAAAGCGCACATAACACTTACGACCAAATTACACTTCGTGCCCCAGCCTCCGAAGCTACTAGAAACTACATTCTAACCAAACTCTCAGATCGTATGTCACCCGACTTTTGCATGGTTCGGAGCATACTTGATTATTTGAATAATGATTCTGATTTCGGTGCCATGGTTGAAACTGTAACAAATAATGGCGTTATGAATCGTATTATAATTGATGTAGATAATATGTCAGTGGGTGAGCCGAAGGCCACTTCAATAATGATTGACAATGAGCATGTTAAATTGTTCAACACTGTGATGCCAATATATGATCATCGAACTGGTATTGGTGGTGTAGGTCAGAAAGAATTAGAAAAAGATTATGGATTCGAAACGCAACGCCAATTTGTTTTGAGTAACTTAGGAGTTGACGTTGGTCCTGATTCTGCGGTATACTACCAAACTGCACATAATAATGGTTCACCGAGTGTAGCGTCCGTTGAACTTGCGACGCGAGGTCTCTACAATAATGTGTGTCGGAAAATAAATGATGGATTGGCGGGCGCAAACGACACCGCACTATATGACTTTAGAATGCAGTTAATAGCCAAGATGCTTGGTTGCTGCTATGGCGTTACTCCCAAAACAGGTCTAGACCTGCACGACGTTAGCGATTGCACATGCTTGGTTATTCCAAGCAACAAGATAAAACATAAAAGCTTTGCTGTCAACCCACTTGTGGATAAACTATATAATTGTGATCTTTTGGCTACATGCCCAGAAAATGTTAATCCATCAATTAGAATCATGGATGGAAAGACAGAACTGTTTCAGGTCAGGTTTAAGAAAGAGCGGTATAGTGGAAATTTGACGGATCATCGCTACAAGATGTATTTCAAACCCAGCCGCTTGGAAGAATACTTCTAATAAAAACAAATAATAAAAGGGGATTCAATGAGTAGTATTGCTAAAAAAGAATTCGTAGCGCGATATCGCGCTGCGCTAAAAGCCAAGTTCACCCGCGAAGAATTCGCAGCCTACTTGGGGGTCAAGCCGGATAGCGCAATTCGCAGACGACTTGAAATCAAAACTTCCACTGGTCTAGACTTACCCTACTTAAAAAGTGATCCTACCTTCAACGGTCAATTAGAGGTTGCCAAAGTTGAAAAGTTTGAAGATTTCTTTAGTGAATTAATGAGTAAGGATGCTCCCAAGACGATTAACGCCCCCAATACGCAGCAAGTATATGTAATCACATCAGCGCAAAATGCAACTCCTGTTCATGATGGATTCCTTGCTACACTTCTCCAATACTGTTCTCTTAGAAACGCGCAACTTATGGTGATTCCGTATCGGTACAAGAATCCAACATCTATTTGGAACGAGCATAATGAAGACGCGGATTATTGGTGGGAATCCATCAAGCCCTATATTGTTGACTCCAAGACTCGCATGTGCAAGGGGCTACAGCTTCTAGCTCAGATTAAGAGTCAGCCTACTGGAGTAACTCCTCTTTCAGGATTTGATGCTTTTACGGGTAGCGATTCTGCTATCCTTGGTCATCCTAAAATCCAACTCAAGACTGTTGCCACGCCAAGTAAGAACATGCCAAAGATTCTTACCACAACCGGCGCATGCACAATTGAGAACTATACTGATTCTAAGGCCGGACACAAAGGCCGATTCCACCACAATATCAGCGCACTGATCGTCGAAGTTGATGGTGACAAGTTCCATATGCGCCATGTGCATGGTGAGGACGATGGGTCCTTTTATGACTTAGAGTATTACTACACTCCACATGGTCGCGAGACTTATGGTCGCGTCGCAGGTTTTGTGCCGGGTGATATTCATGCTGAGTTCATTGATCCAAATGTTGAGTCGGCTATGTTCGACGGTCCAAATTCTATTGTGGAGGTATTGAATCCTGAAGTTATGGTATATCATGACCTAGAAGACTTCTACCGCCGCAACCACCATCACCGTGGCAATGATATCGTCGCATATGGCAAGCACCATTACAAGCAGGATAACGTTGAGGAAGGTTTGCAACTGTCTGCTGATTTCATTGACCGGCATACTCGTGCTGAAATGTTGAACCTCATCGTCAGATCAAACCACGATGAAGCCTTCGAGCGATGGTTGAAAGAATCTGATCCTAAAGATGATCCTGAGAATGCACGATTCTACTACTACATGAAGTTTAATCAGCTATCCAATGTCAAGCGTACTAAGACTGGCTATAAGACAATCAATGCATTCAAGTTCTGGTGTGAGAACCCGCTTGAACAGAGAGGGCTTACATCCGTAGACAATACTAAGTTTCTTGGACGTGATGAAAGCTTCGTTGTTGGAGGAATTGAAATTGGATTCCATGGTGACAGTGGTATCAATGGTTCGCGAGGCAGCATTCAGGCTTTCTCGAAAATTGGACCGAAGACAGTTATTGGTCATTCACACTCGCCGGGTATCGTTGAGGGAGCGTATCAGGTAGGACTATGTGCTTACCTTGACCTAGAATATGCTTCAGGACCGTCCAGTTGGCTCCATACGCACTGTGTAATCTATCCGAATGGCTCACGAGCACTTATAAATGTAATCAATGGAGAATGGCGTGCAAGCTACTATAATCGAGAGTTTGAAGCAGCAGCTTGATAAAGCTGATCCTAACTTTGAATACGAATATATTCCTAACGAAATACTGAAATTCATTAGGGATGAGTGCTATCTAAAGCCTGCTGATCTTGAATTCTTGATCCCGGCCCAAGAGCAAGAATTTTTAAACAAAGTTCATCATGGGCAGCCCATAAACGTCCGTCGCGCCGCAAGGCAGACGGGAGGTACGACTCTTATGTTTTTGATCGCAGTGTACTATACAATCAAGTACGATAAGACATGCGTTTATGTATCTGAAAACAACAGAATGATACAACATGCAATAGATCAAGCATTATATACTATCGGTCTTTTTAAATATAAACTTAGCGGTTTCAACAAAGGCAAAATCGGAATAGATATTCATCCAACAACTTCGGCAGCGTGGATTACGAGATCAATTCACACATTTGGTGGCATCGAAAATGCTATTGTTAAGATGCGTGGTGGGCCATCATACGATATAATTCTGGTTGATTCAAGCTTTCGTAACACACAATCCAGAGATGAATATCTAATACATCTTAGGAGCAATTTGAATTATCCCGGTGCTAAGATGATTGTAAACGAATCACCATAATTTACACTGATAAATACTATTAAACCAGTTAGGGGAAATAGTATGCGTCGGGGTAATCCAAATCTAAAAGCTGCTCATGAGACGATGGAAATCACTTATGAGCAGATCATAGAAATGCAGCGATGCATGCGCGATCCGCTTTACTTCATCAAGAATTATGTACATATTGTGCACCCTAAAAAGGGTCGTATCAAGTTTGACTTATACGATTATCAGGAAGAGCTTGTACAAAATTACCATGATGAGATATACAACATTGTATTGTCAGCTAGACAGACTGGGAAGACTGAAACTTCGTGTGCATTCATGGTGTGGTGGGCAATTTTTCAGGAAGAGAAAACAGTTCTCGTTGTATCGAAGGACTCTGACGCTGCAAAAGAAATTATCAAGCGCGTCCAACAGATTTACGAAGAACTTCCCAACTGGTTAAAGCCGGGTATTCAGGACGACGATTGGAACAAGCACACCGCAGCTTTTGACAACCGTTCACGTATCGTAGCACGTACAACTACAGCGGGCTCTGGTCGTGGTCTTTCCATTTCACTACTATATTGTGATGAGCTTGCGTTCGTAAAGCCAAGCATTCAAGAAGAGTTCTGGACTTCGGTATTCCCCACATTGTCCACTGGTGGTAAGTGTATTATCACTTCTACTCCAAATGGTGACAATGATCTGTTCTCTACACTGTGGAGAGGTTCCGAAGCTGAGACGAATTCATTCAAGTCCAACCGGATATATTGGGATCAACCTCCGGGTCGAGATGAAGAATTCAAAAATAAACAGATTGGTGTTATTGGTGAAAGACAGTGGCTTCAGGAATATGAGTGTGAGTTCATTTCGTCCGACAACTCGCTATTTGATACAAGGTTGATTCAGATTGCACAGAAGAAGTTTGCTATGGATGAGCCTGCATACTTGATAAATAACGAGCAAGGATTTTTTAAACCTATATCACAGGATATGACATACATTGTGGGGGTTGATCCATCTACTGGTAACGGAAATGATTCTTCAGTTATTGAGGTATTTGAATTTCCTACAATGCAACAAGTAATGGAATTTAGGGACAACACTGTAAGTGAAGTTGTGTTATACTCTCACCTCAAGAAAGTGATTGGATTTTTGGAAAAGTATTCAGACGATGTTTATTTCAGTGTTGAATCAAATGGTGTAGGTCGAGCGTTGATAGCATTGTATATGCAGGACGAAAACCCACCGATGTATGCCCACTTTATGAGTGAGCAGGGAAAGAATAAGATGGGGTACACTACTACAAGTACAACAAAGAGAGATTGTGCCCTTAGATTCAAGAATATGTTTGAGCGTCGTGAAATGGTTATTTATTCGACGCAGTTGTACAACGAAATGAAAAGCTATATACGTAAGGGTGATGGCTTTGAGGCACAGACCGGTGCAACAGATGACTGTATCTCTGCTACCTTTATGGTCATGCGTATGCTAGATGAAATCGCAATGTATGATCCACGGGCATATCAGAAGCTATATCGCTTTGACGATCAAGCTCGTGGAGACGAGTGGTATACGGAGGGAAGTCCTAAACCATCAGATTACGATAGTATGCCTATTCCGGGTGGTTTGCTATAAATAGTATTATGAGAACAATTATTATCCCAGCGCAAATATTGGAAGAGACTAGTCTCGATCAGCTATATAGTAATACGGTTAGTAGCTTTTCGACCAACCGTCAGCAGAATCAGGGAAGGGTTCAAGTCGTAAGTAAGATTTTTCTTCCGGCTCCTAGAAATGGTTTGGTGACAGTTAATGCTAAGACTCGATCCAGTGCTAAGAATTATGAGACACGTATGGCCTTTGAGGTCGTGTATCTAGATGAAGAAGATGCTCGTCTGAGTAATCAGGCAGTAACTTTTGATTCTCAAGATGGTCAGGCATATACGATTGAGCCTGTGCAATACCGTGGTACGGATGTACAGGTAAGTTGTAATTGTCTTGACTTTTACTATCGCTTTTCCGCATGGAATCATGGCGATGGTAGTTTGCTTGGAGACCCGCCGCCGCCTTATGTAAAGAAGACGGATAGTGAGCCGGTTAATCCGAATGAAGTACCGGGGCTTTGCAAGCATTTGATGGCTCTAACGAACGAACTTAAACGAGAAAGAATTATCAGATAAGATCGTAGTAAGAGCGTAGTAAGAATATAGTAAGAATGTATTAAGAGTATAAGTAAGTGTTGTATTGTAAGGGCAAATAGTGTACAATTTGTTTGTCTCTTACGCAGATTATAATAAGAACGTAATACAAGAATATAACAATAAGAAAAGGAGAATATATTTATGGCTAGACGTTCATTGAAAGCATTGCAGGATAAGATTAACAACGAGGGAAAGGACAGCAACAACTCAGGAAGCCTTTTCTACCCGCACTGGAAACTCCCCTTCGACGGTACTACGAAAGTTCGAATTCTCGAAGACCCGAATGAAGATAACCCCCTTGCAGTATATGTGACATTCATGGAGCACCGTCTTCACATTGGTGATGATGTCGTCCGTGTCCCGTGTCTTCGAAACAAAGGTAAAGATCATAACTGCCCGATCTGTGATTTGGCAAAGAAGTTCTATGGCGCCGATAACGAAGATAAGGGCAAGTACTACTATCGCGATATGTACGCAGTGCTGCGTGCTGTTGTAACCAAGGACGGTCTTGAATATAGTGATGGTGAAGAGACTGCCAAGGGTAAGGTAAAGGTATTCAAGTTCAGCTATCAGATTTTCAACAAGCTCAAGGCAGAGATTGCTAAGCTTGAGGATGATGATCTGTTCTGGGACTTGGAAGAAGGTCTTGACTTTGCTATCGTTAAAGATAAGCAAATAGGCAAGGGTGGTCAAGAATACGGCAAGTATGACTTGTCCAGTGGATTTGTCCGTAAGCCTTCTGCTGTGCCTGATGATTGGCGCAGTGAAATTCCCGAAGAGCCTCTCTCTGCACTTCTATCTGAAATCCCGTCTTACGATGAGGCCGACGCAACACTTCAGAAGCATCTGAAGTCGTTGATGGGTGAATCTGACGATGGTGATGGTGATGATAAAACGACCTCTGAAGACGATTTGATGGAAAAACTCAAGCGTCAACAGAGCAAGAATAAAAAGGCTGAAGAGCCTGTGGCAGAAGAGGAAAAGGAAAAGGACGAACCTGTGTCTAAAGATGCGCCAGATGATGATTCTGATAACCCTCTTGCTGGTTTGGTGGATGGTGATGACGATGATGATGATGATGATGATGATGATGATGATATTTTGTCTCAGCTTCGTAGTTAATCGTTAGTAGTAACTACATGAAGGGGGCGGAAACGCCCCCTTCTGTTCTACAACAATCATTCATTGGAGATAATATGTCAGATTTTATGAAGAAGTATAAGAAAGCAGTTGAAAAAGATAAGGCCCGCAATGCAAAATTACTACCCGACCCAACCTATTACCTACATACTGGAAGCTATTCTCTCAACAGACTAATGTCTGGTAAATTCGAGGGTGGTGCTCCACAGGGAAGGATTGTATCATTTGGTGGACACTCAAGCTCTGGTAAGAGTTTGGTAGGAGCATCTATTTTGGCACATAACCTAAAAAACGGTGGTATCGGTATTGTAATAGATAGTGAAGGCGCTATTGATAATCGTTTCTTGGCGGGTGTTGGTATTGATGTTACTGATGAAGATACGATGAGCCGTTTTTTGCGTGAAGGCACGTCAGAAATTACCCATTGTAGTAGGATCGTTAATAACTTTATCCGTGACTATGCGGAATCGGGTGATGACACGCGAGTAGTTATTTTCGTTGATTCGTTGGATAACTTGTTCACAGACAGTGAGACGAAAGATATCAATACTGTAGGTGATCTTGGTGGTGATCAGGGTCAGCGAGCAAAGCAGCTTAAGCGCATGCTACTGTCTTGGACTCATTCTATAAGTACACTGAACATTACAATCATTTGTTCTAAGCAGGTATATGTTGAGCAGGATAAATTCAAAGCCTATGAAGAACCTTGGGTGTTTACGGAATCGCTGAAGTATCCGTGCTCACAAATTATAGTTGTCGAAAAGCTTCAGTTCAAGGACAAGGCGACTAAAGAGCACAAGGGCTTCACACTGAAAGCTAAGAGTTACAAGAATCGCCATACTAAAGAAAAGCAAGTTGCAAAAATTGAAGTACCGTTTAAAGATGGACTTGATCCGTATGCGGGTCTTCTTGAAATTGCTGAGCAGCTTGGCGTAGTTATAAAAAATAACGCATGGTACTCATTCGCAAATGATAATGCTGATATGCCTAAGTTCCAGCGTAAAACAGCAGAGAATGATCCAGATACGATGGAAGCTATTCTCACATTGTGCTGTAAGGCTAATGATGAAGAATTGGTTCTAGAGCCAAATCTAGATGAATATTTGTCTGAACTTGATAAACCAAGCGAAGAAACACAGGAGTCTGGTAAGGCACGGCGTCAACGTAAAGCTAATGAAGCGCTTGAGGATTCTGATGACGATTCTGAATGATCTAAAAATAAAAGAGAAGTTTGAAAAGAGAACACTTAATAAGTATGAAGACCTTCTCTATAAAACATTTCAGGTCATTTATGAAGTGGATGCATTTATTGAGTGGGAGAGAATCTTTCGGTTCTCTCCCACCAGTAACTTTATAATGGTATCTGGAACCGCTCTTGTGGCAGAAGGTCAGAAACTACCATCTGGTACAAACATTGACAATGATTTAGTACTTGAGGTTAGCTTCACGGTTCCATGGGAAATGTTGGATGACGGTTCTAGTGCTTATCAAATAGCAGATGCCGCTAAGTCCATTGGCGTCGCCCGTAGTGTTTCTACACCAAAAGAATTCCACAATAATCTACGCGATGTGAACTTTACAATGGCCACGTTGCAAGAACTGCTTCCCGATATTGAAAAGTTAGCGAAGCAAGCACAGGAGGAACCAGATATTACTACAATAAAGCTCCCACCACACTTAGACGGATTTGATTTAAGTGGTCTCACAGAAGAACAAAAACAAAGCCTAATGCTTAGTGAAGTAACCCGTAAATGAAAGATATTGCAAAAATTCGTAAAACCATACATTTGCTCAAGCCGAGTGCGTTGAATGATCTTGAGAATGACTTATCCAATTTGACAGAAATTTTGGATGAGTATGACAAAATCTCGTCCGTTTCTAAGGACTTGGTTGCACTCCCCAACAAGCATTTGTCCGAGGCGTTGGCAACGCAGCCGTCTGAATACCTATTTTTTAAGCGCTGTTGCGTAAACTTGAAGGGAATATTAGATGCGCTTGAGGCAAACGTAAGGTACATGCGGGGTGTGAAATATGAGAGTATTCGCAGAGGTGAATCTCGCGAGTTGAACGATAGGGCAATTAACTCAATTATTGATGGTGATGCGGATATTCGTCAAGCGCAATTTAATGCTCTGCTGGTCAAAGATATGTACGACCGCTTTCATGCTATTGTTGAATCATATCAGCAGCGTGGATATGCGTTGAATAACATCACGAAGTCATTAGAAATATCAGCAATAGATTACCTAATACAATGAAGCAAGCATCTGTATACATTGTCGATGAAGTATATGCAACCGTTCAGGGCCTATCTGTGGGTGATATGGATGAACTTTATAACCGTCATGCTATCCATGCAAAGGGATATCGGCACAACCCCAAATTCAAGCTCGGGATATGGGACGGTCGCATTGCGTTTTTCAAGAAGCCTTTAGGTAAGACTTATGTAAAGCTGCTTCCTGAAATCATTGACTATCTTAGGATGCGTGATTATGATATCACTCTTACGGATAATCGCAAGAGCGTAGACCTTGTATGTAAGCCCGTCACTAAAGATTATTTAAAGGATATGGGGTATGATATTGAACTTGGTGAGCATCAAGTTCGAGGCATAAATGCTCTTATAGGTGAAGCGGGAGGCATCTTTGAAGGAGGCACTGGTGCAGGAAAAACGATAATGACTGCGGCTCTGGCTCATACATACGAACAGGAGCACGGGTTTAGAACAATAACTATTGTTCCAACGTCTGATCTTATTGACCAAACGTACAATGAAATGGTAGAATACGGAGTTGATGTAGGGCGCTATGGTGGTAACACAAAAGATATAGAGCACCATCACCTAGTTAGTACATGGCAGTCCTTGAATAACAACAAAGGTATCATTGGTCAATTCGAAGTTGTCATTGTGGATGAGTGCCACGGAGTGCGTGGGCAAATTCTACAAGAACTCATGAATGACCACGCAAAGAAAGCTGTTGTTCGTATGGGATTGACAGGTACTATACCTGAAGACGAAATTGACCAGATGCATGTACGAGTCACTTTGGGTGACGTTGTTGAAAAGGTAGAAGCATCCGAATTGATTGCCAGTGGTTGGCTTGCACGGCTGAAATTATACTCGTATGAATTGGTCGAAGACTTACGGGCAGAGTATCATGAATTTTGTAATGACAACCCAGAGCAGGCGGCAGACCTAACATACAACAAGTTTCGAGAAAAGTATCTTCCTGATTACCAGTCTGAAAAGAAGTTCATTCAAAAGCGCGAAGAGCGTCTAGACTTTTTGGCTAAGTTAATAAGTAAGCCAACGAAGAATACATTAGTTCTTGTCCCCAATGTAGAATTTGGTAAGAAGATTACAAAGAGGATACCCGGTGCGATTTTCTTCTACGGACAAGATTCAAAAGCAGTAAGAGCACAGATATATGATTCGTATAAAGACAACGATGATATCGTTGCCATTACAACTTTTTCGTTAGCATCAACTGGATTGAATATCAAGAGAGTGTTTAATCTATTCTTGATTGATGCGGGTAAAAGCTATGTTCAGGTTATTCAAAGTATTGGTCGAGGGTTACGCCGTGCTCACGACAAGGATACAGTAAGGGTCTATGACGTTTACAGTGATTTAAAATTCTCTAAGAGACACGGTGCTAACAGAAAAAAACATTATAAAAATAAGAACTACTCATTTAAGACAGACAAGATCGACTATCTGGGATGGTTCCAAGGAGAAAATGATTAATGGTAATTTCAGATGAAAACTCGTATCCAATATTGATTGAGAGTATTGACACACCTACTCTAACAGATTATTTTTGGGTACTGCAACTATCCATGGATGGCATGGTGGATTTTACTCTACAGCCACTGAATATGTTTGAAGAACAGACCACTCGCACTCTTGAGTTTTTGATCGATGGTTATTTGATCGAAGCCCCAACAAACTGGAATATTCTGGTCTTCTCAGAAGAGACTGCACAGCTTGACGTTGCTGAAATTTCTGATTTGACACGGGCAAAGTTTACGGGTGTCGTTTATCACCACAAGACTGGTAAAATAACTGCGGGTCCTATTACTGTGGTAGATTATCATGCAGAAGCTCACATTAGAAATCCGACGCTAAATAAACATACCATGTTGTGTCACCATGTGGGTCCTGATGCTTGGGTGTGTTTGGCACCAACAGACAACTATAACAAGTACCTGAAAGGCGCACTTGTTGGTGATTTAATGGTATAGTGAGGGAATTATGGCTAGTAGAAAAAAAAGAGTAAAGAAAGTAACTATCGCAGAACTTCAGTCGTATGTCCAAGGTGCAATTGACCTGAACGATGAAGACTGGCATCCCGATAAAACTCAATGGGAAAAGATAGTTGACATGTTGATGAATGTAAAGGTTGATCCCCCAAAAGTTGAGCGGATTGTTGAGCAGACTCCAGTACAACAACCCTATTATGCGCAGCAGGGGCCAAATGCAAATGCGGATAGTGCATTGACTGGAGAATCGTTAGATGGTAATACTAAGCGTCCTCGGCAGCTTGATTTACGTGAAGGTAAAGGTTATGAAATTAAACATGATGGCACTTTCGAAAAGCAAGGGGATGTGTTAAAATCGGGTATTAAGGTTAAGACACCAACAATTGATACGTCGGTTGATGACTACGATTCACCATTTGGGTAATATGGCACTCGATAACTTTCATACAATATTGGATGGTAGAATCCTTTGCGGGGACGGTGACTCTATTGCTGAGTTGCCGTTTCTGTATCAACATCTGCTCGATGGTGGTGATGCGTCGGATTTATTCGTTTCCAAAGAAGATTACGAATCTGATGAAATACAGACGTATAACAAAAAATTCAAGAATGATGTTGTTAAATATAAAACATCATTCAATTCCATATCAACCGAATGGAATATTCCTAAACGATACAAAGACTTAGATGTAGCAGACTACATCTGGAAAAGGTTACAGAAAGAAGCTAAGCGCGCGAAGCTTTCTCCAGACGAATATCAAGAACGTCTATCCCGCACTAAAATGGAGCTTCGCATTTGGAAGAAACGAGACTTACTTGGGTTGTTGCGTACACTGATCTACGTTGTGAATATATTTGAGGAAAATAAGGTTGTGTGGGGTACCGGGAGAGGTAGTTCTTGTGCATCATATATACTATACTTAATTGGCATTCATCAAGTAGACAGTGTAAAATATGATTTAGACCTTGGTGAATTTTTCCGTTAAAGGTCTAGTATAAATATAAGCACAACAACAAGAGGTATTATAATGTCGAATAACCGTAAATCTCAAAGCATTCGTGGACAATCTGTAGACTTTGACCTTCTACGAGTCAAAGCTGCTATTGAAACCAACGATAAGCCGGACAGCGTAGAAATGCGTGAGAAGTATATTGATATTCGTCGCCGTCGTAATCCTCGCCGCAATGTTTCTGATTTAGAAAACGAACAGCGCGGTAACGAATCTGATGCCCGTGAAAAGATACAGAAAAGCCGCGAAGCACGGTTGCAGCGTGAAGCAGAGGAAACGACAGTCGATGATATTCTGGGAGATTCGTCTCCAACTCCAATTCAGGAAGCTTCTTCCGAACCAAAACGAACTAGCCGTAAGAAAATTGTACGACGCAGCAAAACAGAAGACTAAGGAGATTTTATGAAGCAGCGTTCAGAAGTTGATCCGATCAATGATCAGATTGTATTTGAATTTTTAGAAGACACCACGCAGGGTAAGTTCAACGAAAAAACTAGTGGTGGTGTTTTGATTGTAGAACAGGCAGATAAACAAGTTCAAGGCAGCCGTTGGGTGCGAGTACTTGCCAAAGGCCCCAATGTATCAGAAGGAATCGCTCCCGGTAATATTGTTTTGATTCAGAATTTGAAATGGACTAGTAAGTTTAGACTCACTGATAAAGATTATTGGGTTACAAACGAAGAGTCAATTCTCGCAACATGGGATGATATGGTTAATCTTCCGGGTGAAGTTGCGTAACATACCGTTATGAAGCCGTATATTTTTCCATCACTAGCTATGCTCGTGGCGCTGGCAATTGCTGCTGGCGCTGCGCTGTTTACAGTTCTTGGATTTCGGGAACTGTTTGAACCTAGCCTCAAGATTATGTACATGGCTGCGGTTATTGAGGTTGGAAAAGTTATGGCAGTATCGGCATTATATCAATTTCGTGATATCATAGGATGGGCGTGGAAAAGCGTACTATTCATACTTATCATTATCGCTATGGCTGTAACTTCAATGGGTGTGTATGGCTATCTGGCAAGCTCGTATCAAAAAGATACTCTAGCAATTACCCAGAACGATGCTCGTATAGAGCTAATGGACAGCCGTAGAGAGCGATTAGAGCAACGTTTAGAGAATATTGATGCACAGATTGCCGAAGTACCAGAAACTTACGTATCGAAGCGTATGGAGCTTATAGCCACGTTTGCACCCGAGAAAGAGTCCGTTGTACAGGAACTCGATCAATTAGCACGAGAAGAATCCGAAATAAAGCTTGAACGCATTGAGCAACAAACTGAGTTTGGTGCTATCCTTTTATTGGCAGAGTCGGTAGACTGGCTTGACCCAACTAATGCGATGCTGTATTTCATACTTGCAGTTATATTCATATTTGACCCCATGGCTGTTGTATTAACCTATGTGGCGAATGTGGGCTTTGCCAATATCTCTAATAAAAAGCAACAGGAAATGGATATTGATACTATCAATTCAGTCATGAGTCAGATAAAGAGTGATCAAGTTGACATTACGGATGCACTAACTAAAGCACTTGAAAAGGTTGATAGTATTCAATCACCCTCACCCAATTCCCGTTCAGGGATTATTGATTCTATGAGAAAACAAGAAGATTAATACCTAATGGAGACGTGTTGATGGACTATGTGGTGGTTGGTACGGGCCGAGGTGGCACGGGTTACATGTCTCATTTGCTCCGACATAACGGAATCGCGTGTGGTCATGAGCAGGTATGTAACTGGAGAAACGATGACTATGGTTTGGTGATTAGAGATACTACATGGCAAGCTGAAAGCTCATGGTTCGTTGCCCCACAACTTGCACGAATCGAAGAGTGCAATCCAAACTTGATAGCTCTCCATGTTTGGCGCGATCCGGTTCTTGTAGTGAAATCCTTTCTTGACCAAGGTCAAGTAATTGAAGAATGTAAAAGTTTGCAGTACATAGCAAAATATTTGCAGCATCAACCCGGCCAAAACTATGTAGATTTTTTTACTCGCTATTGGATCACATGGCATAATATGATCATAGAATCAACCATTAATAAATTGGTAGTTCCACTTCACGACATTAATATAGACAGGATATCCACGTTTCTAGGCAGGGAAATGAAACCTTTCTCAGAAGTCGTTAATACGAAAAGCAATGCAAAGAAGCACAACTATTCTTACACAGAAATCGAGGATAGAATTATTTCAACTGGTCTTAGAGCCGAAGTCGATCAAATGCTATGTAGACTAGAAGAATACTCTTGATTTCTTCCTTACAATAACGTATAATCCTTCGCCTAAACAACAAGGATAACAAATATGCCAAAGAAGCTTTGGGTTGAAAAATATCGCCCAAGTACTCTCGACGGATTCTTGTTCCAGAGCGAAGCTCACCAGAAAGCATTTGAACAATACATTGAGGATAAATCTATTCCTCATCTATTGCTGAAAGGTCATCGTGGAACAGGTAAAACTACCTTAGCCTTTATCTTGAAGACAGAACTAGATATTCCAGATGCAGACTTTAAAGTCATCAATGCGTCTGATGATAATAGTGTAGATACGGTGCGCAATAGTGTCAAGGGGTTTGCCCAGACAATGCCTATGGGAGACTTCAAGATTGTCTTTCTGGATGAAGCAGATTATCTAACACAGAATGCACAAGCTGCACTTCGCAGAATGATGGAAGAGTTTTCTGATTCAGTGCGTTTCATTCTGACATGTAATAAGCCACACAAGATCATACCTGAGTTGAAGTCTCGCTGCAAAGAATTCACCTTCAATGAATTCGATAAGGAAGGTATGGCAGTCCATGCATATAGCATCCTGAAAAAGGAAGGTGTGAAGCTTCATGAAAAAGATGTTCAGATTTTAAAAGATTATGTTGAGGATGCATATCCTGATATGCGTAAGCTACTCATGAATATGGAAGGAAACGTTCGTGATGGTGTACTCTACGAAGCATTCGAATCAACCGATAAGGACAAGGCTCTAGTAGGAATGATCGAACAACTCAACAAAGGTAAGTGGTTGGATGTTCGTGAAGGTATTGTCCAGAGTGTCGAGAATGATGAATGGGAAGATATCTATCGGTTCTTCTATGACAACCTAGATCAGGTCGAAGGATTTGATGGGAACACTAAGAATTGGATGAAGGGTATTATTTTGATTGCGGAGCATCTTCGCTTCCATGGTCAGGTAGCCGATCCAGAAATAAATTTCAGTGCGTTTATGATTAAATTATCAGGAGTAGTAGAATGACTAAAGTAATAGATGATGAAACTGTACAACATCAGATTGAAGCTGCCTCAAAAGAAGCAGACAAGAATATGCGGTTAGCATGGCGTCGTAAAGAAAAAAAGATGGAAGACCTTCTGGGAGAGCTTGAGCCTCTGAACCAAGAAGCTCTTGATACCGTCTTGAAAAAGCAACCTATTCTAGACGAGATTACCGATCTTCGATCCAAAATGGTTCACGAATGCGTCCATCCTGCCAGAACTCTGGTTCATAAGGGCGACCATATTCAGTGCAAGTTCTGCAACAAGAAACTCAAGATTAATGAGTGAAAACAAAGTTGACATTTTTGAGGTGTTGACAAAAGTAGATCAGTTTGATCTGGCCTACTTTCGTGAACTCAATGATGCGCAGAAAAAATCACTCGCACCATATACGTTGATGCTCTGGATGAGTGGCTGTAAGTCTAAGCTTCAACTTCAAAAAGTTAATATGTTCATGAATCGCTATCTTTTCGACATATCGATGACTGATCATAGGGAACTGTTCTTTTACTTGGCATGTATATCCAGTGATGGTAAGAAGAAACGGTATAACTGGATTAAGAAGAACGGCAAAGGAAAAGTGTATTCAACAACCGTTGATCTACTTGTACGATACTACCAGTGCAGCAAAGAGATTGCATTGAGCTATGTTCCTCTGTTAGAATACGAGGACATTGAAGAGATTGCTTTTGAACTTGGAGAGCAAGATGACACTCTCAAAAAAATCAAGAAAGAATTTAAATGAATGGATACCTTGAATGTGAATACTGTTTAAAGAAGTTTGTCAGAGAGGCAAGCTTCAAGAAACATGAATGCCGCCAGATGTTGCGGACGAGGTTATTACGCTCACCAAATGGTATGACTGCATACGACTATTATTGTCGTTGGCAGAAGCAAAAAAAGCATCGGGTTTACTCCAAGGAACAATTTATCGACTCGAAGTTTTTCACTTCATTCTTTAACTTCGTCAAGTTTTCAAGGAAGATGGCAATACCGGGTATAGACAAATTTATTGAGCACATGGTTAGTCTGGATATTCATCCGAAGGATTGGTGTCAGCGTATTGTGTACGACCATTATATGGATCACTTTGATGAGCTACACGACCCTGAAGCGCAAACGCAGATTAGTGTAGAAACTATAACTGAACTATCCAGAATCTTTGATTGTGAACCGGCAGAAGTATTTCTTCATATCGAACCTTCTGCATTGATTCGCGTAGTTCAGGCTAAGAAACTGTCTCCATGGTTCTTGTTGTTTTCGAGCAAATTCATGTGGTTCATGCAAAATGAAATGACACGCGAACAGCAGATACTTTTGAAAAAATATGTCAACCCTGATAAGTGGCGTGTAAAGTTCGAGCAAGAACCCGAGCGTGTAATCCGAATCAAGAAGAATGTGCGAGCACTAGGGCTTTAAAGTGCATCCAGATTATCTTGATAACTTTCTAGTATACTAGCTATTGTGGAAGCATTAGCAGCTACTTTGATATTTTCCTTAACTGTGTAGCGGAGTGCTTCGATCTGGGCTCCAATTTGAGCCCACCCATTTCGCTTTTGAATAACAATGTTGGCGAAGTCTGTCGGATCAATACCACGCGCTGTGGACTCCATGCTAATAAATGGATAATTGTTCACATCACCACCGACACTTAAAAACGTTTGAGCTTCTGTAAATTTCTGCTCATATGCCATAGCTTGCCCGGAGCCCATAGTAACATACTCTGCGCGTTTGCGTTCAGCCATATCATCCGCTATATCTAGGGACTGGATTCTTTTTCTTCCAAGTTCGATAGGTACTTGTGCAGTTGCGTGATTATCCCACGCCTGCTGCATTTCACTTTCAGTTGGCATCACATCGCTGGATAGCCACTCAAATGAGCCATCGATAAACACTTCAAAATCAACTGTATTTTCAAAGCCTAGAAGCTCTAGTGCAAAAAGTTTATTCATCTTATCCTCTTAGAATCTGATTGCTTTTACAAAACCCTGCCAATTTGCAGGAGTGATTTGTTGAAGGTTGTTATAGCCAACGCCACTATATGGCGCAATTGCAATTTGCGATTTGTGATACTGTAGCGATACACGAATTTGGTTTGTGCTTAAACGGTATGCTAGCAAGTTGCCTGTCTTTCCCGGCCCACTACCTTCGTCAAAGTCAACGCCCTGTGGGTTTAGGACGACAATATCTCCGGCAAGAAAGCCGAGTTCTGGAACCTGACATACAAGCACCACTTGCATTATATCGGGTGCGCTTGCCAATGGGTTCGAACGAGTTAAAGTTGTACCTGCGTTTGGTGTGAACCCCGAAGAGGTTCCAGTTTCGCTAACACCACTACCTGCGCCAATAGCTGCCTCTAACCCCTGTAGTGCGGTTTGCACGTTGTTTCCGCCGCTTACTACTGGCGACACATTAATATTTGCAGCCGCGTGCGCAGGGCTAGCACTGATGTGATTAGAAAGATTGGTGGCATTTGTATTGGTTCGAGTGTTTAGGTCAGTCAGTGATGCTTGCACATTTGATTGACCATTGACTGTTGGCGATACCGAAACTGCCGAAGCTGTAACTCCCGCTCCCGATACAGCGTCTAGTTCATCCTTAAGTTCTTGAATTGCAGCTTGCACATTTGTTGAACCGATGCTAATATATGGTGCAAAATCAACATCACTTGCAGTAATTGCACCAATGGCTGTCTCTAACCCTTGTAGTGCGGTTTGCACGTTACTTCCGCCGCTTACTACTGGGGACACATTAATATTTGCAGCCGCGTGCGCAGGGTTTGCATTGATGTGGTCAGACAGATTGGTGGCATTTGTATTGGTTCGAGTGTTTAGGTCAGTCAGTGATGCTTGCACATTTGATTGACCATTGACTGTTGGGGAAACGGTTATAGCATCAGCATTCAATGCAATAGTACTGGCAAGTGTTACCCACGAGCCCGTGTAAATATACAATGCACCATCGGTTTGATTGTACCATGTTTGTCCAACAAGTGGACTAGAAATAACATCAGAATCGGGCTCACCCGGTGTAGTGCCTTCTGGGCTAGAAAAGTTAGCTAGAAGACTTAGGAAATTTTGGTTTCGGTATTGACCATACTCAATACGGTTCTTCCCCGTGAAAACAAGGCCACCGATTTGAACTTCAGCTTTATTGGCAATCGGTATGCCAGAAGTTTCAGAAGCTATATTTTCTGGTAAATATAGTGTATAGGGAACTGTTTTGGTAGGTGTTGCCACAGTTTTACTCTCCGCTTTTCAATATTTATCATAGAGGCATAATAAACATGAAAGATACGAAACTTACTTGGGATAGCATTACAAAAGCTAGAAATATGTTTCTCTCTCGGTCGAACTGGACGCAGTTGCGTGATTCCGGCCTTTCGTCCGAATGCGTTGAGGCGTGGAAGGAATGGCGTAAGCAGGTACGTGATGTAACAAAAACCAATCATACTGAAGTCGAAGCCAAGGAGATTCTACGGAAATTGAATGACGAAAAGCCACGGGAAGTTAGAACGGACCACGATTTTATTGGGATCAAGTACGATGAGTATTCAGTGGATCGCGAATTAGTCAAGGCTCTCGTTGAAGATGTTTTGAATGAACACGGATATGAGATTATGGAGAAGGAGGATGGAGTTGTTGAGCAGGAGAACTCTGTGACATTATCTGAAGACGACCGGATTCAAGCCGTGCGGGATGCGTTGTATGGTGTTTATATAGCAAAGATTGAAGAAATATCACCCCATCCATCACTTAGTGTGGCATATATGGAGCGCCTGAATCAGGCTATCGATTATCTATCTGGACAAGGCACGATTTTTCCGCTTATCGAAGAAGATGGTATTGATACGCAGCAGGAAGCCAGCAAAATTGTACAAAACCATGGAGAGTTGATTCGTTGCTATGCAAAAGTTACTAAGGCGTATGAGAGCTATCAAAGACTTGCTGAGAGTGGTACAATAGCGTCCAGAGAGGCACTGCCACGTAAACTACAAGAAGAACTAGATGGATATTGATATTGACCTTGCCCCCGGTGTGGACGTTGAGTCTTTATTTCGTAGGGCTGTTAGAGCATCGAGAGTGGAAGAAAATGTAATACAAGAGCATCCTGTGGGTATATACTTTCAGGATATTCCAGTAGATTCTGTTACAGGATACGCTGCTATTCCATATAACCATGCAGAAGATTTCGGTTACTATAAAATAGATATGCTTACTGTAAACGTATTAAAACAATTCGATTCTAAGGATGAAATGTTACAACTTCAGGAGCAAGAACCGGATTGGTCCCTTCTGGAAGACGAAAAAGTTGTCAAGAAGCTTTTTCATCTTGGTAAGCACTTCGACGTTGTAAAACAAGTTAAACCTCGCTCCGTTCAAGTTCTGGCAGATGTGCTTGCACTAATTCGTCCCCACAAACGTCCACTTTTGAATAAATACTTACAAGACCCTGATAAGTTCAGGACAGAGTTGTTTACAAAAAGAACCCATGTGGATATCCGTAAAGCACACGCCATTCCATATGCTCTTATAATTGTACTGCAACTACACTTAGTTAAACAAGGTAGACTATGAGACCATTAAGCGCTATTTTACATGAAAAACGATTGAATCTGGATAATACCCAGAAGGCTATTATTGCTTCAATCGAAATTGCAGCCACACCTGAAATGGCGTATGATCTTACAAGTGGTTCGCGTAATGCAACCGCTGCTTCTAAAGAACTAATACGTGCCGGGTATATTCGCGTAAACAATACTTTGAAGCAAGCTGAATTGACACCGTTGGGTAAAGAGGTATTAACCTCAGATAACCTCATACAGGATGGTCGTCTTACTGATCGTGGCGAAGAGCTAACTGATCGTTATATTAGAGACCGAAATGAATGGAAAAAGTTCGAATCCTTTAAATATGTCAACTCTGTTTAAGACGCTTTCGTACTATCTCGACTCCCGGCGAAATTTCCTTTCTCTTTCTCTTTCTAACTTTGATGGGACCACTCATATCAAAATATGGTAGGGGACCAATAACTCGTGTTACATAATCTAGTGGGTATGCACGTAAGATACTTGATGCCTGTTCAATCATATTTCTTCGTGAAAATTCTACGGAGATTGGGTATCGATCACCATTACTGTGATACCATTCATTTGCAACGTCGATAAGGGTTTCTTCATCAAATCCTTCCGGGCCGCATAGATCAATTACATATGTATGAATGTATTTCTTTGACACATTATCTACGATATTCAACGAACTCTCATCATTAAACCGAATAAGTGTAAGAAATTCATACCCATGATAATCTGCTGGGTGTGGTTCAACAACTAATGGAAACTTCTTGCTCATACCATTACTCCTATAACATAGTTATTTATGGTGGTGAAACAGCGTTATAATTTTTAGCTTATTAGATAACCGGTGTTGTTGATGGAGTTATCGATGGCGTTGCAGGAACTGTGGTGATAACCTCTGTCGCCAGTAGTATGTTAGCTACACCCTGTACTGGTGTATTGAATTTAATCTCTACCTGTGTTTGTGCGATAAATGTTATTTCGGGCTTGACCTCTGTATATGTACCATCCAGATTATCCTCAAAAACAAATGTAAGTGCTGTTCTGGATTCAAATGGTAGGCTGATAAGCCAAGTCCCAGACGGTGTTGACTGCACATATTGAAATATGACAGTCTGACCATCATATGCAATATCGTTCCCTACAAGAAACTCACCGGTTTTCTTGTCGAATAGAACTCTGGATAAATTGGATAGTTTTTCAGCCATGATAATATTTAGCCTTGATGACCAAAGACGCGAGACAATCGCAATGATTGTCAGAGGCGCTGTAGAGCTACAGTGCGGCGCAACCGTACAGGGTGTAGAGGTAGACCCGGACGCACTGGCGCGTGCATCTCTGTTAGCAGCAGAGGCTGTGCAGGTATTGATGAACCAAAGAAAACAAACCCCGGAAAGCTGATGCCGTCCGGGGCTCTGGGGGTGTAGGTGTTACCGTTGCATCAATGGCAACACCTTATCTGCCTCTAGGTAGTCCCACCATACCTGCATCACTTCTCGTCTGCGTTCGAACATTGGACCATGGTTGTAGGCCCGTTGTATTTCGGACTGTCTCATACCCACAGAATGAGATAGCGTCGCCTCTAGTATGTCTACCGGGTAGTTGGTGTTTTCACCAAGGTATGTGCGCATAGTGGAACGTAGGCCATGCACGACAGTCCTTGAATGCCAGTCCATACGCTTTAGGGCTGTGAGGAACGCTGCATCACTAAGCATCAGTCCCTTTGGGTTCTTAAATACTGGCTCATGGTTGCGCTTTATCGGTGATAGAAAGTCAATCAGGGTCTGTGAAAGAGGTACACGGAATGGCTTGCCCCCCTTCATCTGTTCATCTGTTCATCCGGGATATTCCATGCAAGGTTGGCGGCGTCCAATTCATTCCACCGCATCTTGTACGTCGATGCAGATCTAGCACCTGTACTAGCTACATCTTCACTGTCGGAAGCTGCTAAAGCGGATGCCGCCGCTGCGTCTACGGCATCACTCAAGCCCACGGCTGATGCACTTGCGGCGTCGGCACTATCAGAAGCTGCGGTTGCCGATTCAGCGGCTGCGTCTGCACTGTCGGAAGCTGCTAAAGCGGCTGCTACTGCATCAGCTACTGATGTGCCAATACTTTCTGCGGCTGTACTTGCTGTATCGGCACTGTCAGATGCGGAACTTGCAGAGTCTGCGGCTTCATCGGCTTTAGTGGTTGCCAATGCGGCAGATATGGCCGCACCACTTGCAAAGGTCTGGTCATTTGGACTTGTGCCGATGATCTGATCTAGGTTTGTATCCCCATCAGGCATTTCTGCTGTATCTGTCCAAAGCACTTCACGTTGACTGTCAACAAAGCGAACAGCACGAAATGTGTACTTGCTGCTTTGTGTGCCTAGTTCATTGGGGAAATAGCTCAAGGGTTGCTACACCTTCACTGTCAGTCCACGCCTTAACGATGCTGGGAACAACCAAGCCTTCTGTTGTAAATTCCGCATTGGTTAGTTCTGCTTCAACTAACAGCCGGTTTAGCTTTGCAGCATCAGGAGACTGTGCGTTTACTGTGAGTGTTCTTGTGGTTAGCGCCATCGGTTATTACGTCCTCTTTCTTGTATTTATCGAAGGACGCAACTAAACGAACAAAACAAACTTCGGTTAATCAGTTTGCCTTACTAAGAACAACTAAAAGGTTCCGCTCTGTTGTCGGCTGTAGTTCAATGGTCTTGGTGATACGGTAGAACTTGCCACGCTCTATAGCCTTACCTTCTGTGGTCTGCATATCGGTGAACAGGGATACAAACCAAACATCATGTGCTGCTGCCTGTACTGTCACTGACTCCACTTCCGTCGAAACAGCAGCTGAAGACCAGATGGTATGCAACTCCTGTGGATCTGCATTGACGATGAGGCACGCGATATCGGCAGGCTTTTTGGTTGTCTGCACAAAGGGGTACTTGAGTACGTGGTTGTTCAATACGCCATCTACAGCAGGCGACAGAACTTGATTAGGGTTCCAATCCCACTTGACTTCATTGGCGTCATAGTCGAATTCCACGGACGTTAGGTCGTTGTATATGTGGTCTAGTGTGCAGAAAGCTTCGGCAGGGAACAATTGCGATAAGTCCTGTTCGCACTCTTCCATTAATGGTTGGTCGGACTTTGGGTAAGTGAACTTTCTAGACCATGTGCCTTCAGTACCAAACCAAGCTTTTACGGTTCCGGGTTTCCATATCCCATTGACGAAGCCTGAGCCACTAGCACCAGCAAACTGCATGTATGAATCTGCCGGAATACCTTTTCTAACTGCCAATCGAAATAGACCAGTCTTAGTAATTGTCCAGCCTTCTTCACCTAACTTCATATACCCAACTCCCGCTTAACTTGGTCTACTTGCTTACCAAGGTATTTAGTCCAATCTACAAGTAGTAACCAATTAACGCGCTTTCCCCATTTGTAACCACGGTAGATGGCAGGTATAGAACGCGGATTAGACAGTGCGTAGCCAAACGCAATGACCAGAGGTGCCGGTACTGGCAGGTGATGGAAGCTAAACGCCTGCAAGCAGGCTTCATCGTGCGCAGAAGTCCCGTAGCCGGTAAGGACGTGCAACGGGTCATGAATGGTTACAAAGGCTGTAGAAAGCGGCGTACTGCTCTTCTGAATCTCGTAGAGGTTGGGTAGCTGCAACTGTCCTAGTGCATGGCCTAGTGAGCCTTCAGGGAAAGACTGTAGGTATTCACGGTCCTGCATCAAACCCGCTACCGTGTTGAAGTCACCACGTAGCAACTTCTTT
>Ga0306906_1000051_pt1 | contig 74410 bp, 70 predicted proteins | sample AntRauTorcE11897_FD_190405 | JGI IMG/M metagenome (GOLD analysis project Ga0306906, IMG submission 190405) | Saline lake microbial communities from Rauer Islands, Antarctica - Metagenome Torckler E11 #897 (v2) (version 2) | ecosystem: Environmental > Aquatic > Non-marine Saline and Alkaline >...
CAACACCTTCGACGTGATTCCACAGTCCGACGAGGACGAGGAGTTACTCCGACGCCTGTTGGACGCTTCTGCCGCTCTCTGGAACGAAATCAACTACGAGCGCCGCGAACACTACGCCGACCCGGACGGAGACGTGTGGGAAATCGGCGAGTATCGCGGACGCTACGGCGGGACGCTCGGCGCTTCGACCGTTCAGCAAATCGAACGCAAGAACCGCGAAGCGTGGCGGTCGTTCTTCGCGCTCAAGAAGAAGGGCGAAGCCAACGGCAAGCCCGGCTTCTGGGGCAACAAGGACGATGGCCGCGACCTCCGAACGTACATCCGCAACACGTCGTATTCGGTCGAGTGGGGCGACTACTCCCGCCTCGAAATCCTCGTCGGGCAAGACCTGAAAGACGAGTACGGGCTTGGACACCGCGAACGTCTTCGGCTCGAAGTCCGGGGCGACCCCAACTGGAAAGAGTACGACAAGCAAGGTCGGTTGGAGTTGTTCTACGACGAGCACGCACAGACATTCAGGGCCTTTCAGCCAGTCACAATCAGCGAAGACCATTCTCGGCTGGCACACCCACTGGCGGACGAAACCGCCGCACTGGATATTGGTGCGAACAACCTCGTCGCCTGTACAACCACAACCGGCACGCAACTGCTGTACGAGGGGCGCGATCTGTTCGAGCGATTCCGCGAGACGACGCGCCGAATCGCCGATCAGCAGTCGAAAGTGAAGCGGGAAGAAGGCCGGTACACGTCGAAACGGATCCGACAGCTGTACCGCCGACGGACGCGGCGGCGCGACCACGCCCAAGACGCACTCGTCCGCGACCTCGTAGAACGGTTGCATGGAGAAGGCGTCTCCACGGTGTACGTGGGCGCACTCACGGATGTACTCGACACGCACTGGTCGGTCGAAGCGAACGCCAAGACGCACAACTTCTGGGCGTTCCGGGCGTTCATCGACCGACTCGCGTGTACTGCCGAAGAGTACGGTATGGCGGTCGAGGTTCGGTCGGAGGCGTGGACTTCACAAGAGTGTCCAAACTGCGGTTCGGTCGACCGGACGACACGCCACCGCGACACGCTGACGTGCCCGTGCGGTTTCGAGGGGAACGCGGACCTCACGGCGTCCGAAACGTTCCTAAAGCGTCATCAGAACTCGGAGAGTTCTGATCGGCGAACGAGACACGTCGTGTCTCGTCAACGGCAGACAACGGTATCACGGCCGATGGCACGGCCTGTATGCCTCAAGTGGGACGACCACGACTGGTCGGAGTCACCACGCTCTCCCCGTCCCAACGAGGAGCATACGAACCCGCAAGTTGCCTCCGTGGGTCGGTAGTCGATACCCCCAGCGCGAGGAAACCCCGGCGTCGCCGGGCTCCGCCCGGCTGCCTGAGGGACTTCGTCCCTCTCCGTTCACGGCGAGGAGGATGTCATAAAAACTGGCCGGTACTTACTCGTTGATTGCTTGTCTTACTCGCGAGTTGAGATTGTCAAAGTACCAGACGCACCGTTCACACGATGGGCTGGAGCGCGGTCCGTGGAAGAATCGGCTGCTCATCCTCCGTATTACTCACCTCAAAGTAGGACGATGTTGTTATGACAATGTCCATATATAACAATAGGTTCGGCCGTCGAACTGGATTTTGTCTGGGAACGCTTCCAGCACGAACTATGACTGACTCAACAGACGTACACGACCTTGCAGAACGAATCGCTACTTCGATAAGAGACACACTCAACGAGGGGACGGGGTCACGGCGGAGCTTCCTGAGCCGGTCGGCACTGGCTGGTGGGACGCTAGCCGCGCTCGGTGGCGGGACGGGACTCGCCGTTGCAGACGAACACGAGGAGGGGAACAGTTCTGACGGAGAAATGAAGGCGATGTTCGATGATGTCGACGGGACCGACGTCGACGTCGTCAACTACGCGCTTACGCTCGAACATCTCGAAAACGCGTTCTATCGACAGGGGCTTGAGATGTTCGACCATTCGGACTTCGAGGACGCTGGTGTCGAGTCGGACGTTACCACTGGCAACGGCGAGTCGGTGTACTCGGCAATCGAGGTAATCGGTGAGCACGAGGCAAGTCACGCCGGGGTGCTCAGCGAGACGACGAGTCTGCTCGGCGGTGAGCCAGTCGCCGAAGCCTCCTACGACTTCGGTGTTGAAACTGTCGAAGAGTTCCTCGCGGTCGCACAAGTGCTTGAGAACACTGGCGTCTCAGCGTATGCGGGTGCCGCACCGTTCATCGAGAGCCCTGACCTGCAAAGCGCTGCGCTCTCCATCCACAGCGTTGAGGCCCGACACGCGGCCTTCTTGAACGGTCTCAACAGCGAATCTTCCTTCCCGAACGCCTTCGACCCGTCGCTCTCACAGGACGAGGTCCTCTCGGCGGCTGGCCAGTTCATCGACGGGAAGGCCACCAAGCAGATGTTCACCGTCACCGTCGAGAACGTCTCGAAACCAGGGACGATCGACAGCAAACGCGCGAATGGGGCCGTACCGCTCTCGCCAGGTGCCTGGGGCGTGTTCACTGGCAACAACCCCGCGTTCATGGCAGGCGAGTACGCGAACAAGGGCACGGAGCTCATCGCCGAGGACGGCTTCCCCGGCGGCGACCTTCCTCCGGAAAGCGGCGGGTTAGCTGATACCCTTGCTGAGGCGGAGAACATCTCCAACAGCGGGACGTTCGCCTCACCGGGCGGTCCGGCGGACAATCCGGCACTGTTCCCCGGCGAATCCGCCACGTTCACCGTCATGGCGTCACCCGAAGACATGCTCACGATGGAGACGATGTTCGTCCAGTCGAACGACTGGTTCTACGGCTTCGAGGGACTCTCGCTGTTCGACGGCGACGAACCCGTTGAGGGCGACGTCACCGACGAACTCGGCCTCTACGATGCGGGCACCGAGGAGGACACCGCACCCGGCACCGGCGAGTTCCAAAAGCCCGTTCAGGGCCCGATGGCGACCGACGTCGGGCCCAGCGAGGACGAGCCGATCCAGATGGCCGCCGAACGTCATCCGGACTTCGACGTCCCCGACGCCAGCGACGTCATCAACGTGACTGTGGCGCCAGAGAACGGGACCCAGTCGCTCGAGGAACTCTCCCAGGCCGCCTACGGGATGCCGTTCGCCGAACTGAGCGGCCCGACGAGCCAGCTCATCAGAGCGGTCCACGACCGACAGGACAGCGAGACGAAGCTCTCGAAGGACGAACTCGCACAGATGCGCTACGACATGGCCTTCGAGGAACTGAGCGGGAAGACCCAGGGCGAGATCATGACCCTCTACCGGGCGCAGTTCCCCGACGGACAGAAGTAGCCACCAACGGTCCGTCCACCGGAGTGCTCCCAGAGAGATGCGGTCAGAGGGCCGACTTCAGGAGTCGAACTGCTCCTGGTAGCGCTCCCGGATTGTCTGTTTTTGCGTCTCGTTGAGAGAGTCGTAGTTGCTCCCGTACTGTTCCTGGGCCAGCTCGTCCCAGGACTCGATGCGGTCGCCGGTCTCGGACTCGAACTGCGCGTCGAACGTCGCTTCGATCTCCTGCTGGAGTTCGATATCGATCGACGTGAACTCAAAGGCGTCGTTCCGCTTGACGTCGAGACCGTACACCTGCCGCGCGATCTCTTCGCGGGTCAGCACCTCTGTAACGACGAGCCCGTCGGCGAACGGCTGCCGTTGGTATATCTCGTCGATCTGCGTCTGTGTCTCACCGCTCACCTCGTCGTAGTAGAGGCCGTACTTCTCCTGGCTGATCACGTCCTTTGAGACCTGTTCGGAACTGTCGCTCGTCGAGGTCGAATCGGAGGACGAGGACCAGGTCGACGGACTCGTCTCCTCCTCGATGACCACGACGCCGGTCGCGTTGGTGTCCTCGCTGTAGACGCCGTAGATGTGCGTCCCGAGCAGTTCCTCGTCGTCGAACTGGCTGCGATTCTCCGCAGGGATCGTGAACTCGACGGTCGTCCCGTTGCCGGGCGCGAGCCGGACTGACTGATTGCCCACGAGGGTCTCCGGTTCGTCGTCGCCGTCGAGGTCGATGCGGTGCTCGACAGTCTGATTGGCGACCGCATCACCCGTGTTCTGGAGTCTCGCAGTGAAGTGGATCTCCTCGTCCAGTTCGACCGATTCCGGACCACTCACGTCGGCGACTTTTAGGTGACTTTCACGGATTCGTAGCGTCTCGTTCCGGGAGGCGTTCGCCATCGTGAGCGCGAGCGAGTAGTTCCCGCGCGTGAGGTTCGCCGTCTCGGCGGTGAACTCGAGTGTCCTCGACTCGCCGCTGTAGAGCATCACCGTTTGGTTCCACTCCATCTCGGAGGTGGGGCCGGTGAGGTGCACCGTCTCGGTGCCCGCGACGTCGCCATCGTTCACCAGCGTGACCGTGGCGTTGAACCGTTCGCCTCGGGTGAGGTTCGTCGACATCGTGGTCCCGCTGAGGCGGAACGTCGCAGGCTGTTCGACAGTCAGCGTTCCGTCCGTGGTGCTCTCCGTCCCTTCGATTCGGTACGCGTAGGTCCCCGGCTTGAGCTCCGACGTTTCGACCGTGAGTGTCAGCGACGCGTTGCCCTCCGACCGGATCAGCGGTGCCTTCGTGGCCACGGTCTCGTCGGTGTCAAACGTGCCGTCGTGATTCCGGTCGAGAAGCAGCCGAACGGTCTGCATCCCTCGGAAGTCCCCGTTGTTGTGGACGTCCACTTCCACAGTCGCGGTCTCGCCCTGCACAACCGGCTCCGTCCGGTGATCGGTGACGGCGAACGTTGGCTGGTCGAACGTGACGTTCCCGCTCGCGAGCGGCGCCGTCTCGTTATCGACGACGAGCCGGTAGCTGTACTGCTCCGACGTCAGCACGCCCGGCTGGACCGCGAGCGTGATGGTGTTCGTGCCGTCGGCGGGCACCGTCACCGTCTGTTTGTCTGCCGTGAACGCGGACGAGGTCTCGCCGTCCATCACCAACGTGACCGACTTCGTCAGGTTCGTCTGGCCGGTGTTGTTGAGCGTCGCCTGGATCTGGAAGGCGACGTCACTAGCGTCCGGCTTTTGTACCTCCGTGCTGTCAGCGGTCAACGGCTCGCTGGTGGCTCCGAAGCTGGTGACTGCCGTCCCAGCGACGACGCCACTGACGACGACCAGTAGGACGACTGCTTGCGTATACGATAGTGCCATAGACGGTTATGGTACGTAAACAAGTATTGTAACAGCCACCTTACTTCCAAAACGGAGGGAACAACTCACGCCGGTCCCACGGCGTTTTGATCTGTCGGCGCGTTGACGATGCAGAAACAGTACACGACCGCTCTGTCAGATAAATCGGGGGCAGCGCGGGGACAAGGGTCAGTTTTGTGTGGACGTCTGGCGTGTTCGAATTAGAAATACGTTCCTAATCATCGTATATACGATATCTACTTCATGAGCGCTGCCGTCCGCTGTGTGATACCTCTCCAGACCGTTTCGCCAGGGCAGAGTCCCTCCTCCTGCTGTTGCTGTGACGACCGGTCGAACCCCGACGTGTATCGGTCCGGACAGGACGGGGAAAGGACGGACTTCATCCCGAATTCGAGCGCTTCCGGAAGCCGACGCACTCACGGACCGGACCGCCAGCGGCCAGCGAGTAAGACGTTCATACCCCGAAAACCGCTCTATAACAATTGCTGGACCACCCCTCGTTGCTACACGAACACAATCATGAGTGAACAACACGGAACGGCCCCGTCGTCGAGAACGGCGAACGTTCGACTCGGGGCCAGGTCGACGGTGAGTGAATTTGCGACACTCGGATACGAGTACGTCGACGACGCGGGTGAGACGGTGCTCGGTGCGGATGCCACAGTTCGGTCCGGATCGATCGTCTACGCGGGGGTGCGGGCGGGCGATGGCTTCACCACGGGGCACAACGTGCTTGTCCGGGAGCACACCGAGCTCGGCGACGACGTGCTCGTCGGCACGAACTCCGTCGTGGACGGTGAAACGACAGTGGGGTCACACGTGAGCCTCCAGAGCAACGTCTACGTTCCCCAGAACACTGAGATCGGTGATAACGTGTTTATCGGGCCCGGCGCAGTGCTGACGAACGACCCCCACCCCGTCCGCGAGGACGTCGAGCTGGAGGGCCCGACAATCGCCGACTCCGTCTCGATCGGGGCCAACGCGACCGTGCTCCCTGGCGTCTCCATCGGCGAGGGGTCGTTTGTGGCCGCGGGTGCGGTCGTCTGTGAGGACGTCCCGCCCCAGACCCTCGCCGTCGGCGTCCCCGCGGAACAGCGCCCGCTTCCGGAGAAACTCGCCGGCCCGAACACGATAGCATGAGCCGGATTCAGATGGCCGCGCCCGACGTCGGCGAGCCCGAGCGCGAGCGAGTTTCGGAGGTTCTCGACAGCGGTCGGCTGGCCGACGGTCCCATCGTTCGCGAATTCGAACGTGCCTTCGCGGACTACTGTGACGCCGAGTACGGCGTCGCCACCGCCAACGGCACAGCCGCCCTGTGTACCGCACTCGAAGCCGTCGGCATCGGCGAGGGCGACGTAGTCGTCACGACGCCGTTCTCGTTCGTTGCGAGCGCGAACGCAATTCGGCTCTGTGGTGCCCGCCCGGTGTTCGCCGACATCGACGAGGCGACCTACACGCTCGACCCCGAGTCGGTCGAAGACGTCGTGACTGCGACCGACGACGTTGCCGCCATTCTGCCGGTCCATCTCTACGGGCTCCCCGCCGAGATGGACCGGTTGGCTGACATCGCTGAGGAGCACGGACTCGCGTTGATCGAGGACGCCGCGCAGGCCCACGGGGCGACCTACGAAGAGACGCCGGTAGGGACCATCGGCGACGTCGGCTGCTTCTCCTTCTACCCCACGAAGAACATGACGACCGGCGAAGGGGGGATGGTCCTGACGGACGATCCCGACATCGCCGACCGCGCTGCCCAGTACGTCAATCACGGCCGCGCGGACACCGACGCGCACGGCTACGACCACGTCACAGTCGGCCACAACCTCCGACTGACGAGTCTCGCCGCCGGGATCGGACTGGAACAACTGCGGAAACTCCCGACGTACAACGATTCCCGCCGGGCGAACGCAGCGCGGCTGTCGGCGGCGCTCGCCGACGTGCCGGAGGTAGTTCTGCCCACGGAACCACCGGGCCGCCGCCACGTCTATCACCAGTACACGATTCGCTGTCAGGACCGGTCCGCGCTCAGGAACCACCTCGACGAGCACGGCGTCGACACTGGCGTCTACTACGCCACCACGATCCCCGATCAGCCGGCGTACGACGGGTTCGACGCGTCGGTCCCGACAGCCAGACGGGTCGCGGAGCAGGTCGTCTCGCTGCCGATCCATCCGGGTCTCTCTGAGGAGGACGTGGAGACGGTCGCAGGTGCCGTACGCAGCCATTACGATCGCCCCGAAGCGGAGGTGAACGCGGATGACTGACGACGACCCACTGAAGGTGGGAGTTATCGGCGTGGGAAGCATGGGAGCGCACCACGCTCGCGTCTATGCCGGACTGCGCGAGGTGGAGCTCGTGGGCGTCGCGGACACGAACTGGGAGCAGGCGAAGACGATCGCGGCCAAACACGGGACGCGACCGCTCAACCGGGCGACGCTCCTCAAGGCGGTCGACGCCGTCTCGGTCGTCGTCCCGACCCAGTACCACGCGTCCGTCGTCCGCGAGGCGTTCGATGCCGACACGCACGTGCTCGTCGAGAAGCCCTTCGTCGACGATCCGGCGGAGGGGCGAGAGCTGCTCGCGCTCGCCGAGGAGAAGGACCTCCGACTCCAGGTCGGGCATATCGAGCGGTTCAACCCTGCAGTCAGAGCCCTGATGGACGTGCTTCCGGAGATGGACGTCCTCGCGGTCGACGCCCGTCGGCTCGGTCCGCCGGTGGACCGAGAGAACACCGACAGCGTGGTCAACGACCTGATGATTCACGATCTCGACGTCATGTTGTCGCTGTTCGACACCGAGGTCGACCAGGTGTTCGCAGCGGGCATCAGGGGCGAACCCCACGCCACAGCGACGCTCCAGCTGAACAACGGCGTCTTGGGGACGCTGACGGCGAGCAGGATCACCCACCAGAAGATCCGCAAACTCGAAGTCACCGGCCGCGACTGTCGGGTGACCGTAGACTACCTGACGCAGTCGGTGCGAATACACCGACACTCGCTCCCAGAATACATCGAGTCCGACGGAGACGTCAGGTACCGCTCGGAGAGCGTCGTCGAGCGGCCACAGGTCAACAACGGCGAACCGCTCCAGGAAGAGCTGGCGTCGTTCGTCTCGGCGGTGAACACGGGAACGACGCCGGAAGTCACCGGGCACGACGGGCTTCAGGCCCTCGAACTGACTCGCAGGATAAGCGACGAGATCGGCGTCCCGGCGGCGGCCATCGCCGGTGGGGATGCACGATGACTGCACAATCGCCCGTGACAGAGACGACCGCCCTGTACGGGAGCGAGGCGCCGTCGGACCAGCAGCGACAAGCGTTCCGGGAGGGTAGCGTCCCCGTCGCAGTCTACGGGATGGGCAAAATCGGGCTGCCGCTATCGCTCGTGTACGCAGCGGTGACAGGGAGCGTCACCGGCGTCGACATCGACCAACAGCGCGTTGCCGCACTGAACGATGGCACCAACCCCTTCGATCACGAGCCGGGGCTATCGAAGATGCTGTCGGAACACGTCGAAAACGGGAGTTTCGCGGCGACGACCGACGGCGAAGCCGCCGCCGCGGATGCACGGATCCACGTGCTCGTCGTCCCGACCCTCATTGACGAGTCCGACGACCCCGACCTGTCGGTGCTCTGTGCCGCTGTCGACACCATCCGCACGGGTCTCGATCCGGGCGACGTGGTGTTCGTCGAATCGACCGTTCCCCCGGGAGCGTGCGAGGACGTCGTCGCTCCGCGCCTGACAGCCGGTGACCGCGTGTTGGGCGAGTTCGGCCTCGCACACTGTCCCGAGCGCACTGCGAGCGGACACGCGCTGCAGGATATCCGGGGCTCGTACCCCAAGATTGTCGGCGGAATCGACGCCGAGAGCGGCCGGGTGGCGGAGCTCGTCTACGGAGAGCTCACGAATAACGAGGTCATCCGGACCGCTGACGCCAGGACCGCAGAGTGTGTGAAGCTCTTCGAGGGCGTCTACCGCGACGTCAACATCGCCCTCGCCAACGAACTGGGCCAGCTGACCGACGAGCTCGGCATCGATGTCGTCGAGGCGATCGAAGCCGCGAACACGCAGCCCTACTGCGATATACTCACGCCCGGCGCCGGGGTCGGCGGGCACTGCATCCCGTACTACCCGTACTTCCTCCTCGACGGAGTCAACGACCGGGCGCCGTTGATTCGGACAGCTCGGGAGGTCAACGAGCGGATGCCAGGATTCGTGGTCGAGAAGCTGAGCGACGAGTTGGCCGCCGACGGCGACTCCCTCAGAGGCGCGACCGTCGCGCTGCTCGGCGTGGCCTATCGGGCGGGCATCCCCGAGACTCGCGAGTCACCCGCCGTCGATATCGCACACCGGCTGTCGCGGCTCGGGGCGACTGTTCTCGCGGTGGACCCGATCCTCGAGGAACTGCCGGAGATGCCTGCAGAGCACGTCTCCCTGGCGACGCTCGAATCACGAGACGTTGATGCCATGGTCCTCGTCACCGCGCACGAGGAGTTCCAGTCCATCGACTGGAGCCATTTCGAGTCGGACGACAGCGCCGACGCCGGGAAACGGCGCGGGATCCCGGTCATCGACGGCAGGCAAGCGCTCGACCTGTCTGACACAGCCCATCGACAGTACACGATCGGACGGGGTGGCGGCTGATGTACGATGGCGCGACAGTCGGCGTCGTCATCCCCGCGTACAACGAGCAGGGGTTCATCGGTGACGTCATTGAAACGGTCCCCGCGTTCGTGGACCGCATCTACGTCGTCGACGACTGCTCGACGGACGGCACCTGGAACGAGATCAGGGAAACCCTCTCGAGGATCGACACTCCGGAACCGAACAGCGAGGGTGTCATATCCCTCGCCGACGGTGCAGGAGCGAAGTGGAGGGACCGAATCGTCGCCCGCGACGCGAGAGAAACCCCAGGGAACCGTACATTCATCGCATTCCGTCACCGGACGAACACCGGCGTCGGCGGTGCGATAACGACCGGCTACCGCAACGCCCTGGACGACGACGTCGACGTCGTGGCCGTGATGAACGGCGACGGCCAGATGGACCCGGACATCCTGGACCGAATCATCGAACCGATCGTGTGCGGTGACTCCGATTACGCCAAGGGGAACCGCCTGCGGTACGCCGAGTACAGGCGCGAGATGTCGGGCTGGCGGACGTTCGGCAACTACCTGCTCACGTATCTCACGCGGGTCGCCAGCGGCTACTGGCGGATGATGGACCCACAGAATGGCTACACCGCGATATCCAAGAACGCCCTCGAGCGTGTCGATCTCGAGACGCTCTACGAGGATTACGGGTTCTGCAACCACCTGCTCGTCCGCCTGAACAAGCGAGGGCTTCGTATCGCTGACATCCCCATGCGAGCAGTCTACGGCGACGAGACGAGCAATATCCGATACAAGACGTTCATCCCGTCGCTCTCGCTGTTGCTGTTACAGAGTTACATCGGTCGACTGGTCGGCGGCGAGGCCAGGGGGCCATCGACAGTCGCACAGCTTCTGGGTGGGGGGTCCCTTGTCGGCGGGATCGTACTCGGCGTCGGCTCGGTCCTCCCGCCCGTTCCCACCAAGGTGTCTACGGGCGGCGTTCTCGCGCTGGCCGGCCTCGTGCTGTTCCTCGTCGGCGTCGCGATCGAACGCCGGGACAACGCCGACCTGGAGGTCAGGATCGATCCGGCTGACCCGCCCTGGGCACTCGACGTCGGGCCCGGGGGGACATCCACGTCTTCGGCGGACGAGTCCCCGCGGAGGGAGGGCTGACACGTGCGTATCTGCTCGGTAGTCGGAGCGCGCCCGCAGTTCGTCAAGGCGTTCCCGATCTCCAGGCGATTGCGTGCAGACCACGAGGAACTGCTGATCCACACGGGGCAGCATTACGACGAGGCGCTGTCGGGCGTCTTCTTCGAGGAACTCGACATTCCGGAACCGGAGTACAACCTCGGTGTCGGCTCCGGAGGACACGCGGCGCAGACGGCAGAGATGATGGGCCGTCTCGACGAGGTGTTCGACGCCGAATCGCCGGATGTCGTGCTCGTGTACGGTGACACGAACTCGACACTCGCGGCCGCACTGGTCGCAGCAAAGCGTGATCCGACCCTGGTACACGTCGAGGCTGGCCTCCGGAGCAACAACTGGGAGATGCCCGAGGAGGTCAACCGAGTGCTCACCGACCACTGCTCGGACCTCCTGTTGGCGCCCGCGGAGAACGCCGCGTCGAACCTCCGGGACGACAACATCAGGGGCGAGGTAGTCGTCACTGGGGACGTGATGTACGATGCCGTTCTCGCCGTCCGCGACGAGGCGCTCAACGAGGGACGGCCGTTCCCGATAGCTGACCTCCGCGCCGAGGAGTACGTCCTCGCAACGGTCCACCGCGCGGCGAACACCGACGATCCGGACCGGCTCGCTGGGATCCTGGACGGCCTTGCCGCCATCGAACGCCCGGTGGTCGTGCCACTGCACCCACGAACCGAGGACGCGCTCCGAGGCCACGGCCTGTACCAGCACGCCGCCGAGCAGCTCCGACTCGTCGACCCGGTCGGCTATCTCGATTTCCTCCAACTGCTCTCGAACGCGTCGAAGGTCGCGACCGACTCTGGTGGCGTCCAGAAAGAGGCGTTCTACCTCGACGTTCCGTGTGTCACGCTCCGGGAGGAGACCGAGTGGGTCGAGACCGTCGAGGCCGGCTGGAACGTGCTGGTCGGCAGCGACGCCGAACGAATCGCGGCGGCACTGACCGACCGGACCGAGCTCCCGCCGAAGCCGACGCTCTACGGCGGCGGTGACGCCGCCGCACGGACGGTCGCGGCGCTAGAGGAGACGATGGGCGTCGTCACCCAAAACTGAGGTACCGTCGGCGCTCACTGCTCGGCCGTCTCTCGCCTTCGTGCGGTGAGATACTGCCCCAGCGCGAAGGCCATCCACGCCTGACACCAGCGCATCAGCGTGAACCGCTTCGTGTAGAACCGCCGCTTCTGGTAGTAGAACCGTCCGTCGCCAGCGTACAGCTCTGACAGCGTCCAGTCGATGATGCGGGACGCGAACCTCGTCTCACCGGCCGCGCTGAACAACACGATGCCCTGTGCGGCGGCGTGGATATCTCTGGGATAGCTGCTGCTCTCGTCCCAGTTGGGCGCGCCCGACTCCTCGAACAGCGTCTCGCGGTAGAACGCCATGCCGCGTTCCAGCGTCTCTGCGTACCGATCCGACCCCGTCACGTCGCGGTGTCGGAGGAAGGACTCGAGGATGAACCCGTTGTGATGACTGTCCATCGAGAGATGGGACGCGGACGGGGGGTCGGTGTACATCCACCCGCCGAGCTCCGTTTGCTGGCTCGCGACGTAGTCAAGAATCCGTTCCGCACGCTGTTCGAGCCGTGGCCGGCGGCGGTGGTCGTGGAGGTCAAGCAACAGTCTGGCGCCGATGGCGTTGGCGTTGACCACGAACGTCTCGCCGGCCTCGGCGCTGGCGTGGTAGTCGATCCGGGCGTCGTCTCCCGACTCCTGGTAGTTCAGGTCTTCGAACACGAACGGAAGCGCGGAGTCGGCGACCGCCACGTAGCGTTCGTCTCGAGTTGCAGCGGCCAGCAGTGCCCTGACCGCGTAGCCAGTGGAGACGATCCCCGGGTGTTTGGCCGGGAGCCGTTCGTGAAGGCCTTGCGTCGCGTGCTGGTGGCCCCCACAGAACCCGGCGTAGCCACGCGTTTGGTTTTCGACCAGCCAGTTCGACAGCCGGTCGGCTTCACAACGGTAGCGCTCGTCGCGGTGGTGGTCGTAGGCCGCCTCATTGGCCAGGGCGAACAGCGCAGTTCCTTTGAAACTCTGCCGTTGTTCCACCAGCATGAGTCGGCGAACGTTCACGGGCGCTCGCTTGATTCCCTCCTGCACAGCGATGTTGGCCCACTTGTTCTCCCCCGGCAGCCACTGCCGGATCCGGCTGCTCATACCATCGAAGTAATCCCAGCCGGTGTAGTCGCGTTCCCGGGCGTACGCGAGAGTCTGCGCCAGCACTCCCGCCACCGACTCATCGGCAACGGCGTGGGAGTCGTCAGTAGTCGTCTCTCTCATGGTCGCGTCGGAGATGCCGCCCTCAGAACTGTGATCGTCGTGAGACGGCTCACTCCCGTCGATCGATCCGTGACCAGGCGTCGTCACGATGACTCCCCGGCGATGGGAACTGACCGGTCCGAGGTCGGTCGCTCGGTGTTCGCCCGCCACTTCTCCAGAGACGGCACGTCCTCGGGACCGCCAGATTCCGCCCACGAGACGATGACGTCGGTGAGATTGACGAGCCCACCTACGTACTCGTCGCGGCGCCGACGCCACTCGGTTCCGATTGAGTCGTCGGACAGAACCCCGAGCCCGGTAGCGATCACCTCGTCGAAATCGTCCGTGTTGACGACGAGGTTCTGTGCCTCGAGCTCCCGGAAGTTCCCCATGTCGTCGTCCCCCACGAACGAGTTCGACCTGATGACGGGCGTCCCGAGCAGGGCGGCCTCAGTACAGACCGTCTGTGTGTCGGTGACGACGAGCCGTGCCGACGCCAGCGCGTCGTGGAGCAGTGCGGGATGCACGTCGAACGGTCGAGCCGGGAGCGAGCCGATATCCAGGGTCCCTCCCTCGTCGGAAACGAAGACTGTGGCGTGTTCGGCGAACGTCTTGACCAGCCGGCGCCGCTGCTCCGGGGTGAAGCCGGACTGTCCGACGTCGTGGTGCGAGCCGAAGGCGTTGAACCGCAACACGACGAACGGTTCGTCGGCTTCGAGTTCGAGTTCAGTTCGGATGTTCGGGTTCGGTTGATAGACGTCCGGGTGGAGATACGCCGTCTCGCAGAAGCCACGGAACTGGTAGTGGTTCGTCCCCAGATGCTTCTGGAAGGCGTGCGGGGTGAGAAACGCTGCCGCGAACGGGCGCGAAATGGCGTGGTCGAACGACGTCGGCTCCGAGTCGAGGACCAGAACCGCGGGCGTTCTGCTGACCAGGCCGGCGTGGGCGGCGTAGGCGCCGACGCCGAAGATCATGTCCGGATCGAACGACAGGACGGCAGGAACGATGCGGGCGTAGTGCCACGGGAGGTTCCGGAAGACCGACCCCTTGGTCGTCCCGCAGGCGCCGTAGATCTGATAGGGCAACTCGTACCGTTCGAGCAGCGCGACCGTACAGCCATAGTCCCGGCCCAGAACGAGGACCTCGTGGCCAGCCTCCACGAGCCGATTGACGGCGTGTTTGTAGAGATGGACGTGAGCCGGCGTGTTGGTGAAGAAGACGAATCGCATGTCCTCGTCTCGGGAGGGGTATCCGATTGTAATGAATCTCTTACCGTGCGACACACTGACGGGGCGGGAACCGCCCCCGCGTGCAGTAACCGATGTATAACAAAACCCGCTACCGGATTGGATGAACCTGTGTTCGTTTCTCAGTGCGTCCAGGGTCGGCAACTGACGGGGCCTCGCGGGACACGGCGACACGAACGGAGTGAACCGCCGTGAGAGCGGCAGTGTCGTCGAACGAACCGCTGGCCGTGGAAGGGGCGCTCGTAATCGGATATCTGGCGCTAGGGCTGGGGGTTCTCGCGGCCTACAGTTCGCCCGCCGAGGGCTACGAGCTGTCGATCTACGGCGCAACGCCGGTGGCGTTCTGGGTTGCGCTGTTCGTCGTCGCTGTGGTTTCAGTCTCCGTGTCACTGTACGACAGGCGGTATCTCCCGCTGGCGGTGCTCCTCGGGGGACTCGGGGCCGCGGCAGTCGCCGGACTCCCGCTGATCCGCGGGTATTACTTCTACGGCCGGGCGGACTCGCTGGTCCACCTCGGATGGGTGCGGTCAATCAACGTCGGGAACAACCCACTAGCCCTGTTTTACCCGGGGAGCCACCTGATCGCGGCGAGTGTCTCGAAAGTCGCCGGGATTCAGGTCACCCGGGCGATGATGCTCGTCGTGTGGGCCTCCGTGCTGTTGTTCTACATGGCGGTGTCGCTGTGCGTGTGGTTCCTAGTTCCGGACCGCCGCGCCCTCGCCGCCGGCGCGTTCTCCGCGTTCTTACTGCTCCCGGTGACCAACGTCAGCACGTACCTGCACTTTCACACGTACTCGTTTGCGATGCTGTTCGTCCCCCTCGTGCTCTATTTCCTGTTCACGCACCTAATCGGCGGAGAGCCACGCGAAGGCGTCGTCAAACGGGTCGGTGACGGGGGTGGCACCGTCAGTCGCAGCTCGCCGGGATTCGGCAGCGAAACCGCACTCGGCGTCGGACCGATCAACACCGTCCCGACGAGCTATCTCCTCCCGGTGGCCTCGGTCGCGCTGGTGTTGTTCCACCCCCAGATGGCGCTAAACGTCCTGATCCTGCTCGGCGGGATCACCATCACACAGCACCTGTTCCGGCTGTTCCGTCCCCAGCATCAGATCGCCGAGTACCGACTGCTCACGTTCCAGACGGCGTTGCTCGTACTCATCTTCGTCGCCTGGGTCACCACGCACGACTGGCAGTTCGTCAACACGGCGGAGACGATGGTCGAGTCGATAAACAACTTCATCGCCGGGACCGCGTCCACCACGCCACGCGTCGAAAGCCAGTCCGACTCCGCGGAAGCGATCGGGACGAGCATCTGGGAGCTGTTCGTGAAGCTGTTCGGCGTGGGAGCAGTGTACTCGCTGCTCGCAGCCGGGGTCGTGCTCGGCCGAGTCAGCGGGCTTCTCGATCGACTGAACACGGGGCAGTCGTTTCGGTCGACGCCCGACACCGCCAGGGGCGTCATCACGCTGACCTTCGCGGGCATCCTGGCGTTGCTCCCCTTCTACGCTGCTCAGCTCGTGGGTTCGATCTCGACGTACCTGTTCCGGTACGTGGGATTCCTCATGGTGCTCGCTACGATATTCGGGGCCGTTGGCGTTCGGTACCTGCTGTGGGACGACTCGGACGGGGGCGATCGCGATCGACGCTCAGCGGGGACGCGCCTGAAATCGGTCAGGCGGCTCGCAGCGCGCGTTCCCGACGGTCGCTCGATACTGACTGTCGCCGTTGTACTCCTGCTGCTCTCCCTGTCGCTGGCGACGGCGTTCCCCTCGCCGTTCGTGAGTCTCCCCGGCTCCCACGTTCCCGAGGGCGAGATGGACGGATACGAACAGGCGTTCGCGAGTCAGCCGGCAGGATCGCCGGTCTGGTTCGGCGGCGTGCGCACCACGTCCGACCGCTACGAGGTTGCCCTCTACGGTGCGGAGTCGGCGCCGTGGGAGAGAGAGGTGTCTCCGTCGCCGAAAAAGAGCTCGCCGGTGCCGCAGGAAGCGATGCTGAACGGCCTTCCGATGTTCTACGCGAACCATCCGGAGAAGATCGTTCAGCGTGACCACTACTTCGTGGTCTCGGAAGCTGACCGCCAGCGAGAGGTGGACGCGTACGAAGAGCTTCGCTACTCGGCGGCGAGCTTCGAAGCCGTGGAGGCAACGCCGGACGTCGGCAAGGTCCGAGACAACGGCGAACTCACCGTCTACTTCGTCGATATCGAGGCCGACACGGCCGCGAACACGACCGACAGTGGGGGGTGAACGTCTGGACGACCCAACGAGGACCCTCCGTAGCGGCGTACGATACGGGAGACATCTGTGGGTATGTAGCTACGACTGGTAGTTCCGCCTCAGCCTCTGAACCAACTCGAAGAGTGTCAGCGAACAATGCGTCTACTTCCCGACAGCCTGCGCAGCGAGCCTCCAAGAGAGTGATTCTAATGAGTCAACAATGGCCTTTCAGAACGGGTGAGCGTCGCGTTGCGGGTAGTTCGATGGATTCTGAGAGTCAGTAGGTTTCGACGTCGACGCCGAGGCGGTCGAAGTCGTCGACGTTCCGCGTGAGCACAGGTTCATCGACGACGTCAGCAGTCACTCCGATAATGACGTCACCGTCGTCGACGGTGTTGCCCTCGTTCACGAGTTTCCCTGACAGTCGCCCGGCCTTTCGCATGACTGCTGTGTCGGCTGGGTGCACTGGCTTCGAGGAGAGGACGTTCTCGACCTTCTCTCGCTTCCCTTTGGACTGGTTCGACCGCTCGATTCCGTAGTAGAGTTCGAACAGCGTCATCGAGGACAGCCGCTGCTGGATGAGGTTCGCCTCCAACTCACGAGCCTTCGCAATAGCGTCTTCGTCGCCGTTCATCAGGTCGATGAGAAAAGACGTGTCCAGCAACACGCTATGCACCCTGCATCTCGTCGGCGACGTCTTCTAACTCGCCACGGCGCCGTTCCCGCCGTTCCTCGATCGCCTCTTCCAGGGCGGCGGTCTCCTCGTCGGTGAACATCCCGGCCAGTTCGAGGAGTGAGCGCTCGCCGGCAATTCGGAGAACCACATCGGTGAACGTCTCTTCCTCCTTCTTGTGGGCCTCCAACCGCTCGTAGGCTTCCTCGGAGAGCCTGATACTTTTGGACATCTGCATACAGGTGTATGCAGGCCACCGACTCAAATGTTACCCTGCTACCGTCCGGGGAGGTGAATCGCCTCTCTCACCCGTAACTCTTTGAGCAATTGAGACACAACGCTCGGTGAAGCGGGAGATACGAGTCATGGACAACTCAACTCTCCCGCTTCAACTCCTTTCAGTATAACAAGAATCGCTCTTGGGAAGCAGATTGTTGGTGGCATTAGCGTGGCCCGTCCGGGTTCGGTAGAACCACAAGTTTCGTCGGTGGTAACCGTGTTCTGGCCCCATCTGCTGAACGGTGAACACTGGCAAACCGACAGACTGCTCTCCACCAACAACGTACTTCACAAGAGCGTAGCGGAATGCAGACCGCGATCTTCGAGATGCTCGACGAGGCTGGGCGTCTCTGTCAGTGGACATCTGCGGACGACCTCATCGTGTGTGCCGAGGCTCTCGTGAGTGTTCAGAGATAACGTCGACAGAGACAAACCGTAGGCACACCCCCGTTTTCGAGTAGTGAGTGCGGGGAGAATATGGAGGAAAGAAATTTCCGCTTACCTGGCCAGCCGCGGTTCTCTCTCCATGCCCGTCGTGCCCACTACTGCCACGATAGGCTCTACATAACGATATATCGACTCCGTCGAACTGCAGACGTCAATGAGGGACCTCCAGTTGGAGCCGGTCGATTCGCCTGCCTCTCTACCGCGTCGTTCCGTCCCGGTCCGCAGCCAGCACCGCGGGGGCGACCCCGTTCGATCCTGTCGCCGATGAGTTCGATCACCGACGGACTGGCAGCGAACCGCGATCTCGTCGCCGTCTACGCGCTGGCCGTGGCTGCGGTCGTGGCGAGCGAGTTGGGGGAGACGGGCACCATCTGGTTTCCGCTCGCTATCCTACTTCTGTTCGTCCTCCCGGGATACGTGACGACGGCGTTCGCGTACGCGGGCAGCGGCGGGGGACCCGCCGCGTCGGGCCAGACGGGCTGGACGCTCGTCTCGCTGACCGAGCGACTCGCGTTCTCACTCGGGGGTAGTCTGGCGATACTGCCCATCCTCGCCATCCTGACGTATCTCTCGCCCTTGCAACTCACACCGAGCTCGCTCGTCATCGGCGTCTCCGGCTACGTTCTCGTCGGCGCAGTGGCAGTGGGGATTCGCCGCAGACGTCTGTCGGAGACGTCGAGATGGAAGACGCGGTCAGGGGCTGCGGAAGCGAACGGGACGTGGGCGTCCACGGTCCAAGCAGTTCGCCGACTGAGTCTTCTCAACGTCGTTCTCGCAGTGAGTGTCGTCTTCGCCGTGTCCACACTCGGCGTGGCGATCGCCGTCCCGTCCCACGGGGAAACGACGACAGATCTCCACCTTCTCACCGAACAGAACGGCCGGCTCGTCGTCGACGGGTATCCGGACACGTTGACCGAAGGCGAGTCCGCTCCCCTCACCGTCGGGGTGACCAACGAGGAGCACCGGCCCGCCGAGTACACCGTCGTGGCCGAGCTCCAGCGAGTCCAGACAGAGGGACGGTCCGTCGTCGTCGTCGTGGATAAACAGAGCGTCGGGCGATACGGGTTCGGCCTGGAACACGGGGAGAGCTGGCGTCAACAGCTGGACGTTCAGGGGTCGATGACCGGCGAGAACCTCCGGTTCGCCGTCTATCTGTACCGCGGTGACGCTCCCGCCACTCCGACGGCCGACTCCGCCTACCGGACCACGTACATCTGGCTCGACGTCCAGCCGTCGGGATCGGAGAGCAAGTGACCAATGTGGCCATGGGGTCATCTCGCGGTCGGGTACGTCGCATTCTCGGTGTTCGTGCGCTTCAGACTGGGCAGGCAGCCGAGCGGTCACGCCGCGCTGGCCCTCGCAGTCGCGACGCAGTTGCCAGACCTGATCGACAAACCGCTCGCCTGGCAGTTCGGCCTGTTGAGCAGCGGTATCAGCGTCGCACATTCCATCCTCGTCGGCGTCCCGCTCGCGTTCGCCCTGGGAATCGGTCTCTGGATCAGGGACCGGCCGGAACTGGGCGGCGCACTCGCGATCGGATACGGTAGCCACGTGTCAGGCGACCTCCTCTTCGCCACGCTGTTCAGCCGTCCGCCCATCCTTCCGTCGTTCATGTGGCCGCTCTACACGACCCCCGCGACAGCACCGTCGGGATTCGGCCTGAAACTCTGGGAGCTGCTGCTGAACAGTCAGGCGCTTCTCGGGAGTTCGATGGGGCGGACGTACTTCGTGCTCGAAGCCGTCCTGCTCGTCGCGACGCTGGCGCTGTGGCTCTCCGACGGCGCCCCCGGGCTGGGTCCCGTGCGGGCGTTCGTCAGCAGCCTGCGATGAATCCGAGCACACTCGCGCGCCGTCTCGCCCGCCTCCGCGTTCGCGCGTCTCTCGTCACTTGCCACCGTTCGTGCTCCGGTCGGTACTCCGTGTGACAAGGGACCGACGATCATCCGCGATTGCGCTCCGTCATCGTCCCCTGGATGACGTGTTCGACTGGATCGAGCGTCGTGGACGGGAGGTCCGTCGGCTTCCGCCACGCGTGGTCGACAATACGCTCGCCGGGGTTAGGGTCCGGCTCTGTCTGCAGCGTCGCGTCGAACACCGCATAGATGGTCGTCGTGGGGCGGCTCGTATGGCGGTAGACGAAAGCGTCGACGACCTGGCGGACGTCCGATGGGGACCGTATCTCTTCTTCGATCTCGCGTCGGAGACAGTCCGACAGGGATTCTGTGTCCTCGATGCCACCTCCGGGGAGCGTCCAGAAGTGGGATCCGTCTGCGTGGCGCTCTTTGATGAGGAGGACGCGGTCCTGGGTAGTGATCAGCCCCTTCGCACCGATCCTGAAACGCCGTCGACTGGCGGTATCTACCGACACACTTGCGGAGGTCGAGGGGAGCATCCGCGTCTCACGTAGCTGCGGGGTGGACCGCTCTGCACGATGGTTTTGCATACTCTTCGAGGAGAGTGTCTATCCTCATTACTATACAGAGCATACTCGCTGCACGGGCAGTTTACCCGGTAGAAACCGATGTGAGGGGTCTCAGTCCACTGGGTCGTCGGCCAGCACCCCTGCATAGAGCGAGAGGAGATCCTCGACGACGTCGGGCCAGGCGTAGGAATCCTCGATACGCTGCCGGCTGACAGCTCCCATCCGCTCGGTCGTCGAGGGATCCGAGAGGAGCCGTTCGAGGGCCGCAGTCAGCTCGTCCACGTCACCTGGCGGAACGAGCGCACCGTTGGCGTCGTCGACGATGGAGGAAATCGATCCGACATCGGTCGAGATGATTGCGTTCCCGCCGGCCATGGCCTCCAGGACGGCAATCGGAAGGCCTTCTGCCTGCGTCGGCAGAACGTACACGCTCCCCTCGCTCAGAATCTCCCGCTTTCGCTCCTCGGACACGTATCCGACGTATTCGACGGGGTCGTGGGCGTCGGCTACCTCGGCGGCGTGGTGAGAGAGGGGGCCGCTGCCGGCGATGGTCGCCCGGAACTGCAGTCCATCCGTTTGCAGGCGGTCGATGGATTCGGTCACCTCGGCGATTCCTTTCCGCTCGATGTGGTTGGAGACGAACACGACGTGAGGCGGATCGGCTCCGGTACGGGGCTCGTACTCCTCGGGGTCAACTGCGTTGGGTAACACCACGATTCGCTCGGGATGGGCACGCAGAGAGAGAACCTCGCGCCAGTGTTCTGAGAGCGCGACGACCACGGTGCTCGCATCGAACACTTCTCGCTGGAGGGCGGCCACCGGGGCGGATGCCTCTTCGAGGAAGCTATCGAACGAGGACCCGTGGACGTGAAGTATCACGGGGCAGTCCCAGAGGACCGACGCGACGAGCACGTAGGGCGTCGAGATGTAGAACGAGAACGCGTGGGACGTGTGGACGTGAACGATGTCGGGACGCCGGCGACCGAAAAACCGGATCCAGCCCATCAGAATCGTCAGTACCGCGCGGAGATACTCGACCGATCGCTCCGGGGTTCGAACCGCGGTGTCGACGACGTCCAGCGAGAGCCGATCCTCGAGATACCGCTGCTGCTCGGCGATATACCGACCGATGCCGCCCGTTCCGTCCGTCCGGTAGCCCGCTGGACCGACGATGAGCAGTTCGGTCGAGGCGGGCAACTCCTCCGCGGCCGAACCGTGCTCGGGCTCTTGACTCGCCTGCTCCTCAGCGATCATCGCTTCCTCCAGCCAGTGTTTGGCTGCCCACCGGCCCGGCTACCCGGTATCCGTCGGCTGTCGAGATCGATGCGCTCCATCCGCGGCGGTCCGTCGATGCGTGGGACCCCCGTCGACGGTGCGTGTGGGCCGAATCACCGTCGACGTGAACGCGGATACGGTCTCCACCTCCGGAGACGTCGTCGGATGAGCGGTCGGTCCCGGCAGCGTAGTCCACCGGGAGGATAGCCGGTTGGCTGCAAAGTAGCTCGTCGTACACACGAGAGACATCCGCAGTAACCAGTTTTGTTACCCATCAACTACCGGCTGCAGGAGGGTGATCGGCCGGGTCGAGAGCGGTCGACGCACCGGCGCATGGACTACAGCGTCACGAGGTAATACGGGTCTTCGGATAGTCGTGACACGAGCGACGACTCCACATCCCCGAGCGTGAAAAACAGGACCTGCAGTCCGTTGAGGTCGTACGTGTCGAGGACGCCGTCGCGTTCCAGGTGGCGAGTCAGCTTCGGCTTGTTCCACGAATAGAACGGCGAGCTCCGAACCCCGCAGATCTGCTCGATAGGTTCACAATCGCCCCCGTCGGCACAGCGCATCCCGTCGAAGGTTTTCTCGACCACGTAGTCGACGTCGAGGCGGCTTTCGAAGTAATGGAGATGCGAGCAGGTGAGCCACGGCGTCCCGATGTCCATCACCAACGTGTCCTCGTCGACGAGTCGGGCGAAACACCCGTCCTCGTGGTAGGAGTTGGAGTGGAGACACTCCTCGAACCGGTAGGGGCCCTCGACCAAGATCGACTTCATCGCGTCGTCGGTCCGGTAGTCCGCGTCCCGGAGGAACAGCTGTCCGAACGTTCCGTGTTTCGGCCGGGAGTATTGCTTGTGGTAGACGCCGGAGGTGGCGAAGTAGTCGGTGAATCCCGGAGCGAGAACGCTCCGAAAGTTCGCGTTGAGCTTCGACCGGAGAAACGCGTAGGGGTCGGTCCCGAACGCCCGCTTTATGTCGCTCAGTCCGGCGTGAACGAACACGTTCGAGTGACCGTCGCCGTGGCGCTTGAGTAGTTCGTCCAACCTGGACGGGGCCACACTCGAGACGCCTCGCTTCCGCTTCGCTCGTTTGAGCGCCTGATGTTTGACCAGGTTCGCTCCTCTACTTGCGTTTGTCAGTATGTCTGGTGCCATCGTTCCTCAGTTCGATCCGCGGTCGACGGCGCCGATTCATCGGTCGCTGGCCCGCGTCGCCGAACTGATCGGCGGATGGGCGGTCGTACGACCGTCGGCAGCTCGTTCCGATGCCTCACCACCGGTGTGGCTTTCAGTCGGAACGATTGGACGCCGCTTCCGTTGTCTGATCGGAGGGCTCGGGGTCTCTCGTGCCGAGGTCACTCGGTGGATGCTCGACCTCGCCGTTATCGGTTCCGGACACCCCGACCATACTCTCGGATCGATTGTCGGTGAGTTAGTTACCAACCTGCTATGGTCAGTAACTGGCTCTTACCAGTCGACCGTGCGGGTGTGAACCCGGTCACGCCTGGCAGACGGAGGCTGCACGGTCGAAAGAGAGCTGCGGCGTTGCGCTGGCTCGGTCCGGCTGTCGCGGTCGTCGTTCCCACCGGATTCTGTACTGATAACTGCACCATACGGGGGAATGTGATTCGTAAAATATCCAGTCTCTGCTTAACAATATACCTAGCTCCTGTCTGGGCATGTATGACTGATATTAATGTAATCATCCCTACACTGAAGCCACGGGAGGAGGTGGAGTGCCTCGACTACCTGGAATCTGGCTCGTTTTCGGACTACACGGTGTACCTCCAGAGCGAGTCGACTGCGACCTCCGCGAGGAACGCCGGCATCGAGCGCGCGGAGGCGGACAAACTGGTGTTTCTCGACGACGACTCCCGCCCTCGAAACGGGTATCTTTCCCGCATGTCGGAGATATTGGAGACCGAGACCGCCGTCGCGGGGAGGACGGTTCACCCCCGCGACGATATCTTCGCCGGTCACTTCACGAACCACTACGATTTCGGCGACGAAGCGAAGTACGTCACCCGGTTCTGGGGATGTAATATGGGGGTACATCGGGACGTCTTCGAAGCTGTGGGAGGGTGGGACGAATCGATCGCCTGGGGCCACGAGGAACTCGAACTCGCTGAGCGGGTGCTCACAGCCTCGCCGATATACTACGACCCGGAACTGATCGTCGATCACCCGTACGCCGACTCGATCGCGGATTACCTCTCGAAAGTGTACCGCCAGGAGGTCGTCCGCCCGTACTTGTGGGAGAAGGAAGGACATAGCAGGCGACAGCAGTGGGTCACCATCGCCGGAGACGCTCTCAACCCCGCGAACTACGTCGGATTGCCTGTGAAACCATCCCTCGTCCACGGTGCCGGAACGCTGGCACGGGCCGCGGGACGTATCAGCGGCATGCTCCGGCGTGATTCTGCGGCCAGTCGCTGATAGTTCTGCGAAAGGCGCAGTTGCCAGCGGCTTCAGAAAAGGCATGAGGGGGAGGTCGCCTTGGTACACTCTGCAGCACTCCACAAGGGAATCTCGCGTCGGACTCTGACCACGGCGGCGTCTTCGTGCTCGAAGTGGGGAAAGCGAGTGTCGGTGTGCGTAGTAGATATCGTTCCCAGGGCGAGAACAACACGCCCGCGCTCTGTCCGTGTGGGCGCCTCCGACTCTGTCGGCTCCTCCGCTTCCTGGAGACGGACCGCATCGACCCGACCCACCTGACGACACACGAGTTCTCCTTCGACGAAGTCGACCGAGGGTTCGAACTCATTGACTCGAAAGCCGAGACCGTGGTCACACCGCTTATCACATTCGACGAGAAGGACGGGTGAGCGCTACCGTTCGACAACCCCGACTCGCCGTCCGAGCAGCTCGCTCTCGAAGAACGCCACGCGGCCTTCGGGCCATGACGCTGGTTGTGTCAGCGGGTACGCTTCGCTCGCGTTGGCGATGTCGTCGGTGGCGAGCAACACGGCGCAGGGACACGGCCGGAACTGGTCGAGCCGCTCGTCGAGCCAATCTCCACTGTCTCCATCGGGTGCTGCAAGCGCAAGCGGTTCGCCGGGGAACGACGCCACTGTCCCGAACTCGGAAACTGACGCCCGAATTGGCTTCGGAAGCCGGTACGACTCTCTGACCACCTCGATATCCCGTTCCAGTGAATCGGTCGCAAGGACTGTCTGCCCGACACCAGTGAGCGGGCCGCCAGCAACACTCGGTGATTCTGTCACCCGGTAGGAAAGCGGTGTTCGGTCCTCGATTGCGAACGGCAGTAGCAGTCGCTGTTCCTCCGTTCCGAACACTGCGCGGTCCCACTCGACGAGGGTTCCGTCGTCGCGTTCCCGGGCCCCGTACAGCGGGCCGTGGACTGAAACCCCGGATTCGAGCACCCTTCGGCACTCGGCGACGATATCGGGGACCCGGATACACCAGGCTGCGGGGCCAGCATCTGCGCGGATGTGTTCCGGCCAGAAGCCGTGCTCGCCATCGCCGCGCTCGGCGATGAGTTCGACGTAGGAACCGTCCTCGAACCCGAGGACCGACATATGTGTGGCTCCGTTGTCGTGAGCGCCACCGTACTCCGGTTCGAGGCCGAGTCGGGAGAACTCGGCCGTGATTTCGTCTAAATCGGTCCACGCGAACGGGAGGTGGTCGATGGTCAGCGCCATGCTCGTCCCCCGGCCCAGCGCACTCAAATAGCTATGGCCTCCAGTGGGCGCCTGGCGCTTCATGCTGAGACCAATTCACCACAGTCCTGTGGTGTAGCGGGCTGGTGGATCCTTGTCGGCTCCTCTGGAGTCCTTCCTCGATTCAGGTAGCCAGTGACGCCGCACCTCGGTACTGGTCGTAGAGGTCGAGCGCCCGCGCACGTGCGTCGTCGTCGGCCGTATCCGCTTCCGAGGGAGGTCCTCTTCTCTCCTCATCCAGCAATAGAGACGCCGATAGGGGTACCAACCGCTAGGTCAGCCCTGCAGCGGCAAGCCCAATTATCGAACGCGTTAGACAGCGTGATGGGCCAGGATATTTGATGAGGTTGATCGCTTTCTGAATGCGGGGCATTTCACTGAGCCCGTCAGGGAGGCACCCACCTGGATAATCATTCAGCGTCGCCATCGAGACATCCCTCCGACTGGATCTTCTCCACACTCTCTCGAGTTACCACCACCACATCGGTGAGTTCTGACCTCTTTTCTCGGCACCTCCCGTTCCCCCTTCTCCTACCCCCCAGAAGCACCTGCAGTAGGTAACTCACCGAGGGCAACTACTCTACCTAACTCAACTACTCCACCTGGGGTGGCTACCTCGGATTAGGTAGCTGAGGTAGCTAAGGCAGCTGAGGTAGCTAAGGTAGCTACTTTAGCAGAGGCAGGTAAAGCTAAGTAACGCCGAGTACAGCAGCCAGTATACGCAGCATGGCAGTAGAACATCCACGAGCAGTCAGCGTCGGCGTGTTGAAAGGTGGGTTTGGGAAGACCACGACGGCCCTCAACACGGCGCGGGAACTCGCCCACCGCAATGGCTCCGCACTCGTCGTCGACCTCGACGATAATGGTCACATGACCCGTCAGCTCGGATTTACGGACGAGTTCGAGAACGAACCGAACCAGGCCAAGGAGGTGCTGGTCGACGGGAACGACCCGCTGGAGCACACGGTCACTGTGACGGATGGCCTTGACCTCTTTCCGGCCCACACCGAACTGGAGAGCGTCGAGAACGAACTTCGGAGCGCGACGATGGGGAGCGCTCGACTGAAAAAGCATCTCGTTGATCCGCTGCTGGGCAAGGAGTACGACTACATCGTCGTGGACTGCCCTGCCAACCGAGGAAAACTGAACGACAACGCGATGTACGCCACTGGGAACATCATTATCCCACTCAAACCCGAGAGCGGGTACGACTCCGGGCTCTCGAACACCATCGAGCGGTTGGTCATGGCTGCCCGAGAGTACTTCGCCCTCGATATCTTGGCGGTGGTCCCAACAGCGTTGGACTCCCGTATTGACCAACAGACCCGCGACCGGGGGCTCCTTCAGAAGCTAAACTCGCTGGGGAACGCTGATACCCTTGTGCCTCCGTTTGCCCGGCTCACCGAGGAGGACTGGGAGGCTATCGACGCCCATGAGTACGACGGTCCACTCCCAGGCATCCGCTTCCGGGGAGCAATCGACGCCGCCCACCAGGCAGGACAGCCGCTTCGAGATTACGACCCCACCTGTGACCAGCTCGAGCACTACGACACGCTCGCCCAGATTGTGGAGGCTGGGGGGATCCGCTGATGGCGTTCGACGATCTCGACGACGCTGTGTCCGACCAACGTAACGAGGACACAGAACAACCCGAAACCACCGAGAAAGAAGAGAGTCCCACTGAACAGCCGACGGCGACGACGAAGGAACAGACCGACCCGTTGACCGAACCGGCCTTCGAGTTCAGTGAAAGCAGACAGATTCAGTTCTACCCCCGTGAGCGCACGTACGAGGCGTTCGAAGACACACTCGACATCGAGGTGAAACGACTGCTCCGTGAACGCGGGATTCGGAATGAGTCGGGCAGAGAACTTCACGAGGCCGTTCTGCGAGTCGCAATAGAGAACCCCAGTCTTGTCGCCCAGAAAGTGGCGGAAGAACGTCAGTTGTAGCTCATTGGGATTTCACTTTGCAATAGTAGTGTATAGGCGTTCTGAACTTTGGAATCGAACTGGTAACGACCGAGCTACTTTAGTCGGGTGTTGCCGTTGTCCGACTATGCGCGAACCGGACGAAACCGATCTCGAAATTCTCCAACTGCTGCTGTCGAACGCCCGGCGTCCGTACAGTGATATCGCCGATGTTGTCGGCCTCTCGGCACCGGCCGTATCGGCTCGGGTAGCGAGACTGCAGGAGATGGGTATCATCAATCGGTTTACCCTCGATGTCGACCGTTCCCAACTCCGGAAGGGGGTTCCGGTCTTGATTACGCTCGAACTCGCCTCAGGTGACCAGGAGGTCTCCGCTCTCAAGCAGACACTGTTAGATGAGGGCGCAGTCCAACACGTGTTCACCACTGCTGAAGCAGCGTTCGTTGTCTATGCCCGTGTTCCGGACACCAACGTCGCCAGCTGGCTAGCAGATACCCTTGATGCGGGAGCGATTGACGATTTCGGGGTGACGCTCCTGGCAGCGGCTGACTGGTCGCCTGATCTCGGTGGAACGGAGTTCGCGCTCACCTGTGCCCAGTGCGGCAATACGGTCGATAGCGAGGGGACCGCGGCTCGCATTGGCGATGAACTATACCAATTCTGTTGTTCATCGTGTGAGGCTCGGTTTGCGGACAAACACGAGCAGCTCCAGCAGGGTGCCGATTGAGTCAGGGAGGGACCCGCTATATCGCTTTTGATTCGAAATATTCAACCCCTTTGTACTGAATACTCGAAAGGGAAAAACGATTGAGTATGGGGGTCGTATGTACGCACAATGAGTCAACGCCGAAGTCACATCGACATCCAGGGGATGAGTTGTGCGAACTGTTCTCAAACCATCGCCGACGCCGTCGAATCTCTCGACGGGGTGACGGAGGCGAACATCAATTACGCAACTGACGAGGGATCAGTCACGTACGATCCGGACGAGGTTTCACTCGGCCGAATCTTCGACGCCATCGAAGCGGCCGGATACTCGCCGGTCACGGATTCGGTGACGATCGGTATCACCGACATGTCGTGTGCGAACTGCTCGGAGACGGTACAGGGCGCACTCGAAGGAACACCGGGCGTCATCGAGGCCGACGTCAACTTTGCGACCGACGAGGCACAGGTCACGTTCAATCCAGCTGAGGCGAGCCGCACGGAGTTCTACGACGCAATCGAGGACGTGGGGTACTCGCCCGTCCGCGAGGACCCCGATGCTGCGGATGGGTCCGGGGGAGATGCTCGGGAGGACGCCCGGAAGTCTGAAATCCGTCGGCAGCTCCGACTGACCCTGTTCGGCGCGGTGCTGTCAGCTCCCATGCTGTTCTTTCTCGTCGAAAAATTCGCGTTCGGCGGTGGCGTCATCCCGGAGACGATCTTCGGCGTCGAGTTCGGCTGGGTCGAGTTCCTGCTCGCAACGCCCGTCCAACTGGTGCTTGGCTGGCCGTTCTACAAGAACTCCTACAAGGCACTCGTAACGAACGGCCGCGCCAACATGGACGTCCTGATCGCGCTGGGTTCGACCACCGCATACGTCTACTCCCTCGCGGTGCTCTCAGGACTGATCGCCGGCGGCCGCTACTTCGACACGGCGGCGCTCATCCTCGTGTTCATCACGCTCGGGAACTACCTCGAAGCCCGCTCGAAGGGACAGGCTAGTGAAGCGCTTCGGAAGCTCCTCGAGATGGAGGCCGAGACGGCCACCGTCGTCGACGAGGACGGCAACGAAGCGGAAATCCCTCTCGAGGACGTCGAGGTCGGCGACCGGATGAAAGTCCGCCCCGGCGAACAGATTCCCACTGACGGTGTCGTCGTCGACGGGCAGTCAGCCGTCGACGAGTCGATGGTCACGGGCGAGTCTGTCCCCGTCGAGAAAGGGGACGGTGACGAGGTGGTCGGTTCGACCATCAACGAAAACGGTGTCCTCCTCATCGAGGCGACGAGAGTCGGGAAGGACACAGCACTCCAGCAGATCGTGCAGACGGTCAAGGAAGCACAGTCGCGCCAGCCCGACATCCAAAATCTCGCGGACCGCATCTCGGCGTACTTCGTGCCCGCAGTCATCGCGAACGCCATCCTCTGGGGCGTTGTCTGGTACCTGTTCCCCGAGGCACTCGCTGGGTTCGTTGAGTTCCTCCCGCTGTGGAGCCTCGTTGCGGGCGGCCCAGCGGTTGCGGGTGGAACGGTCACGGTGTTCGAGTTCGCGATCGTCGTGTTCGCATCGTCGGTGCTCATCGCCTGCCCCTGTGCACTGGGACTGGCAACGCCCGCCGCTACGATGGTCGGGACCACCATCGGTGCGCAGAACGGTGTCCTGTTCAAGGGCGGCGATATCCTCGAACGCGCCAAGGACGTCGACACCGTTGTCTTCGACAAGACCGGCACCCTCACCGAGGGTGCGATGGAACTGACCGACGTAGTTGTCTTTGACGCTGCGGGGAAGGCAGTCGCGGATGGCGGCGATACAGCTCCCGACGGCGGGCAGCTAACAGCCCGTGACCGACTTTCCGAGGACGACGTCCTCAGCCTCGCAGCAACCGCCGAGAGCGGGAGCGAACACCCGCTCGCCCGTGCGATTGTCGAAGGGGCAAAACAGCGCGGCATCAACGTCACGGACCCTGCCGCCTTCGAGAACGTGCCCGGACATGGCATCCGAGCCACGGTCGGTGAGAGCGCCGTCCTCGTGGGCAACCGGAAGCTGCTCCGGGACGAGGGTATCGATCCCTCGCCCGCCGCAGAAACGATGAAACGCCTCGAAAACGAGGGGAAAACCGCGATGCTCGTTGCCTACGAGGGTGAACTCGTAGGTGTGGTCGCTGATGCCGATACGGTCAAAGCGAACGCGAAAGACGCCGTGAGCCAGCTTCGGGACCGTGGCATCGACGTGATGATGATTACGGGCGACAACGAGCGCACCGCGCGTGCTGTTGCCGAGCAGGTCGGTATCACCCCCGAGAACGTCCGCGCCGAGGTCCTTCCGGAAGACAAATCGGCCGCCGTCGAATCCATTCAGGACGGCGGTCGGAAGGCGATGATGGTCGGCGACGGTGTCAACGACGCCCCCGCGCTGGCCGTGGCCTACGTCGGCACGGCAATCGGGTCGGGCACTGACGTGGCTATCGAGGCGGCCGACATTACGTTGATGCGCGACGACCCGCTCGACGTGGTGAAGGCTATCCGCATCTCCGACGCGACGCTTCAGAAGATCAAGCAAAATCTCGTGTGGGCGCTGGGCTACAACACGGCGATGATTCCACTCGCCTCGCTGGGCCTGCTCCAACCCGTGCTGGCAGCCGTCGCGATGGCGTTTTCGAGCGTGTCGGTGCTCTCGAACAGCCTGCTGTTCCGCCGGTACACCCCCGACCACGACTACGAACTGCTTGGCCGACTGCGCAGATAACGCTACTCCGTACATCATGACATCACACGACAGGACGTTCACAGGCATCTCGTCACACCCGCTGAGAGCGAACCGACGTACGTGCGGTCGCGACACAGCCACCGAACTCGGTAGGTCCCCGACGGCTGTCGGCCACTCTCTCCGACAGGTAGAGGACGACTCCATCGATCTCGGAACGCTGTTGTTCCTGGTGGCAGTTGGCCTGCTGCAACGCTCTCAATAGCTGTGTTTACTCCATAAAAGGAGTGACAACACTGTTCAACAGCACCAGAATCCGCGAATTCTCTCACGCTCGCCGAGAGGTACGTCCGCAAACGTTCGAATCGAAACGTTCTCGGTGAGAAGCACCACGAGCTGGCAGGATTCGATCCAACACGAGCCCATCTTCCGAAGTTGTGAACTTCACCTGAATCACAGTAGTTGAGGCGAGTCCTCTCAATGCATATGACGTTCCGGCATAGTTCATAAATAGTATGAAGACGTAGATTTGCATAGACAGATGGCTCGGATTACTGGCTCATATCCAGACGACCTCGACCTCCTCATCGAGGGAGCTGTCGAGGCTGGTGTGTTTGGTGGCAAGAGTGATGCGTTGCGAGAGTTCGTCCGTGAATACTTCGAGGACCACGAAAACGAGCGCATTGCAGCTGCGGTCGCCCTCTACGAACGCGAGCGGATCACGCTCGGTGACGCTGCGAGACTTGCTGATGTCGACCGCTGGACGATGCGTGATATCCTCCGCGAGCATGGCGTCGACCTTCGACTCGGCCTCGTTGATGAGGACGATGCAGCCTACGAAGTAGAAGCAGCGAGCGAACTCGAATTCAGTGATGAGGACTCGGACGACGAGGAGTCGCGTGCGAAATGACAGGCGACGGTATGCCAGCGAACCCGATCGTCCTGAATACGACCGTCCTCTCGAATTTTTCCTACATCAACCAGCTGTGGGTGGTTGCAGGACTCTCTGGAATCTGTACGGTGCCGGTCGTTCGCGAAGAACTGGAAAACGGCGTTGATGACTACTTATATCTTCAGTCAGCACTCGACATACTCGACGACGAGATTCCTGTCGCGACGATTTCGGATACTGTCGCAAATAGAGAAGCGGTTGTCAGGGGCCATCTTGATCCTGGCGAGGCACAGGCGTTCGCCTTGGCGGACGCACACGACGGTCGACTGCTGACAGATGACGGGGATGCCCGGTCATTTGCGAAAAAACAGGGTGTGACCGTTGTCGGGTCGGTCGGCGTGCTATTGGCTGCTATCGATGCTGGGAAGGTTAGTGAAAAGACTGCGGACGAATGGCTCTCGGTGTGGATTGACGACATCGGATACTACGTTCCCTATCGAAATATCACAGAGTATCGATAACTAATAGACTGTGGGGACTCACCCGGTACGGGTACTGACAATCGATGAGTTTACACATTCCCATACGGGAAATGAGATGTAAGGATGACCGCTTACCGCTTTCGGGTCAAATTCGCTTCTGATCCAACGTCGCTGTGGCGGGATATCGTCGTTGGTGCAGACAGAATAATTGCTGACTTCCAGTCGGCGATCAACTCCACAGTCGAACTTGATCAGGACCATCTTTGGTTCATTGGGACCGATAAAGACTACTGGGATAGTGAGGTCAAATATCAGTGCCCACAGGAATACGAGCAATCGCGTGGCGATGGTCCAGCACTTCGAACCGAGCGACTAGAGGATGCTGGCAAGGTGACAATCGACGAGATGAAACGCCAGTTGGGTCTTGAACAGTATGACCGCATCTGCTATCTCTACGACTACGGCGACGAGTGGCGCTTCTACGCCATCTTGAAAGAGATCCTCAGCGACAAGCAAAGTGATACTGAACCAGCGGTTGTGAATACGGAGGGAGGGTCAATCGATCAGTATGACTCATCGAGAGAGCGGCGTTTTTGAGCGAGTCGTGTTCAGCGTCTCGTACTGGCTGCAACTCGTGAGTCTCGCCGGAGTGCCTTCCGATGCATCGCAAACAAACCACACGCTGACTGGCCAATATACGAGACGACGCCGTTGTACGAGCGAAGCTCGCTTGCCGAGTTGGAGTCCGATATCCGGACGGTTTCACAGACCTGGTTCAGGCACGACCGCCACGCATCGATCGAGAACGCCGTCTGTTTGCTCCCACTGGCGTATTTCAAATCGACGCTCATGACCGGTACACGGGGCGACCCGCTACGAGATGGACGCACTCTTTCGCGTATTCCTCCACAAACTCCACGGGTGGGCACACGAAACAGCACTGATCGAGTATCTCGAGCGTTGTCAAGAACGTCGCGAGCAGCTGGGCGTGGAGTCTGTGCCAGATCAATCGACACTATGGCGTAGTTGGCACAAACGGTTCACCACCGAATTTCGAGAAACAGTCCAGAATGCCACTCGAACGATTCTGATCAAAGCTCAGAACACGGGTGTCGTTATTCCACGCGAACCAGAACGGTGCCTTCCATCTCGCTGTGACGAAGCGGACGGTTGAGAGCCAATCTGGAGCTGTTCTCGATTACGGATTCGGCCGAAATCACGCATCAGAGTCCTGCTAACTCCCCTGTAGTCACCACTTCCAATGATACCAAGATAATGTAGCGACATACGATTTATAGACGGGCGATTTTCGCAGTAACTGCTGTATTCTCATCGGAGGGGCACTCTCGTCCCAGCTGAGTATCGACAGAATCTACTATTGCTTATTCCACTAATACGCAGTAGTTTCATGTAGGCTGCTGCTGTACCCCAGAGCATGAACACGGACAGGGCTCAGCAACACGGTTCCCCAGGGGTTCGGGCGTCGAACACCGGTCTCCAAGGTGCGCACCGTGAACGGTAACGACGATGCGATCCCCCACCCGCTCCTCGACGCCGCCGACCAGTTCCTCCAGTCGAAGGGGAAAGGCGCCGCCGGGAACTACCGGCGTAACTGCGAGCGGGCGCTCCGGGCATTCTTCGAGTACTTGGATACCGTCGATATCGACCCGCCAGAGACCACCGCAGATTTGGAGAGTGGCCATTTCCGGCGGTTCGCCCGCTATCTGACCGTCGAGGACTGGCTCAACGCCGCCGGAAATCCTGACCCGAGCGACGGGACGAGCTTCGACCAGCCGATATCGCGGGCAACGGTACGGACCTACTACGCCAACGTCTCGGCCTGGTGTGGCTGGTGTGTGCGTGAAGGCCTCCTCGCGACACATTACGCGAACCAGGAAGCGGCGCGCGAACCCCTGCCGGAGGACGGCGACAGCTCCGTCCGGGACCAGCAGACATGGAGCCAAGCACACCGATACACTATCACTCGCTATACAGACTACATCGCCGATCGGGCCCTCGAGGACGCTATGCGGGCGGCTGACGCCGTGAAGGAACTCCGAGACCGCGCATTCGTCTACGTATTGGCCTACACGGGCGTTCGTGGCGGGGAGATTCTTCGGGACCCGAACGATGAACAGCGACGTGGCCTCCGCTGGGGTGACGTAAACCTCGACCAAGAGCTCATCTGGGTCGTCCCGAAGAAACGCAGCGCCACCATCGACGACCGGCCGCTGACGCCGAAGCCCGTCCCGGCCTTGGAGCGCCTGCAGACCGCGCTCGACCCGGAAGACGACTGGCCGGTCTTCCCGTCGCTGGCGTGGCCGACACTGTACGCAGAGCTCCGCAACGGTGCGCCCACCGACCGTTCCGCGGAGGCAGTCGAGGCGGCTCTTGGGGACGCCGACGGCCGTTCTGACCTGTTCGACCTCTACTGCGAGTGGGGGGTGACACCGTCGGCGATGAATACATCCTCTGGCAGATATACGATGCGACGGCTCTGTGCGGACCTACACGAGGACTCAGCGTTCGCGAGTGCCCTTGACTTCACCAACAGCAAGCACGACTACCTCGCGCCGCACGGCGCTCGACGCGGCGTGGGGAAGGTGTTAGTCAAACAGCGAGGATACGACCGTGCAGCCGAGCAGTTGGACAACTCCCCCGCCGTTGTCCGCGAGCATTACTCCCACATCAAAGCGCCCGAACGGTCGGCTGATGTTGGGGCGGCGTTCGACGATGAAGACCGCGAAAAGTGAGGCTGCCTTCCAGATTGTCGGATTCACCCGGTCGGGCGGACGATCACGTCCCCCGTACCGTGGACCGTGACCTGTTGGGATGCGTAATGGAACGAGACCGTCACAGCTTCAGAGCCACTTGTCTGCACGAGGATATCGAATGCATCAGGGTCGATGAAATCGTAGAGTAGTTCGAGCTCCGTCGGTTCCCGGTCGACGGCGACCGCTACCGTCTCGATGACCGCTATCGATGGGTTCGTCTCGGTCCAATCGTACTGGGTATGAATGGTTCCAGCGGCTGCGTCAGCTGTGACCCGCCGGTCGGATTCATCAGTCATACTCGTACCACCGCCACGATCCATATATGATTCCCGATCACGAATCTGTAGTTACTCTGTTGTCTCGGAATTGCATAATCGCCACGTGAAGATCGCTTTGAGGACCACCACGAGGCTGTTCGTCTCCCCGGACCCCCAGATGGCTGTCTCCGCTCGAGGGGCGGTCCGTGACTGGTTCTTGGCCGTTCACGGTCCACACGCCCTGCTGCTCCTCGCTGCGTTTGACTGGTTCGAGTTGGTCGAGTGCCTCTGTCAACACCGTCGTCCGATGGTTCATCTCCCGCTCAAACTTCCGGCCGGTGCTGTCGCCCGAAATCGCCCAGAACTCCTTCGACGACGACTGCTTCACGTCGACTAAGCCGTGATCACGGAGTTCCTCGACCGCGTCGTAGACGCGTGTTCGTGGGACAGCTGAGACCTGGCTCACCTCTTTGGCAGTTCCCACACCGAGCGTGACGAGCGCCACGAACGTCTGCGCTGCGTAGGAACTGAGTCCAAACTGCTCAAGCTGCTCAACGGCTGTCGAACGGGGGTCATCGATGGGGTCGGGAACCATGATTCGGGTGCCTCTGACGGTGGAAACCCAGCCAGGGAAACTGGCTGGGACTGACACGCAGTGGGTTGTGGTTGGGACACAAGTCCGGTGTGCGTGCCAGTTATTCTATTGTGGCTACCCGGGTATAATCTTTTTGTGATTAATCAGATGAATACTCTAGCCTGGCTCTCTACCCGTATTTCCGGAATTCACGTGGAGGATTTGCTTGTAACTAATTCTGCCGTGTCTACACAAGGCCGACAGTTTGTATTGAGCATCACCACTGTTCGCTGATTGCCCTCAGAGCGGGCTGATAATGCGCCTTGTATCTCGCAGCCCCTCAACGAGCCCCAGCGCGGCTGACAGTAGGAACGCGGAAAATTCAGCGGGAAAGCGTCGACGAGATGCGATACGTCTCGTTCCCATACCAGACGCCCGTGGAACTGTGGCCGTCGAACTGCGATCAGCTAATCCACGGATACAACCACCGTTGGTTATCTCGTCTCGTTTCCGGGGGGAGTGGGCGTCTCCCCATTCGTCGTTTACGTCATCTCAGTCACTGGACTCGATGAACTGGCCAGCTGCCGAAAGGACCTCGTCTTGTGAGAGCGCCGGGTCGAAGGCGTTCGGGAAGTAGGATTCGCCGTTGAGACCGTTCAGGAAGGCCGCGTGCCGGGCCTCGACGCTGTGGATAGAGAGCGCGGCGCTTTGCAGGTCAGGGCTCTCGATGAACGGTGCGGCACCCGCATACGCTGAGACGCCAGTGTTCTCAAGCACTTGTGCGACCGCGAGGAACTCTTCGACAGTTTCAACACCGAAGTCGTAGGAGGCTTCGGCGACTGGCTCACCGCCGAGCAGACTCGTCGTCTCGCTGAGCACCCCGGCGTGGCTTGCCTCGTGCTCGCCGATTACCTCGATTGTCGAGTACACCGACTTGCCATTGCCAGTGGTAACGTCCGACTCGACACCAGCGTCATCGAAGTCCGAACGGTCGAACATCTCAAGCCCCTCTCGATAGAACGCGTTTTCGAGATGTTCGAGCGTAAGCGCGTAGTTGACGACGTCGACGTCGGTCCCGTCGACGTCATCGAACATCGCCTTCATTTCTTCGTCAGAACTGTTCCCCTCCTCGTCTTCCGCTGCAACGGCGAGCCCCGTGCCGCCACCGAGCGCGACTAACGTCCCACCAGCCAGTGCCGACCGGCTCAAGAAGCTCCGCCGTGACTGCGTACTCTCATCAACTGTGTCTCTTATTGAGGTAGCGATTCGTTCTGCAAGGTCGTGTCGGTCTGTTGAGTCGGTCATAGTTCGTGCTGGGAGCGTTCCCAGACAAAATCCAGTTCGACGGCTGGATATATTGTTATGTACATACATTGTCATAAAAACGTCGTGCTACTCTGATATGAGTAATACGGAGCATCTAGCGAACGGTTCTTCCACGGACCGCTCTCCAGCGCATCGTGTGGACGTTGCATCTCGTGTTTGGAAAATCGTAACTCGCGAGTAAGACGAGCAATCAACGAGTAAGTATCGTCCAGTTTTTGTAGTTCTCGATTACCACCTTGTAATCGTGACTGGAGCCGTCACCACACGCGGAGAGTCCGACGTTCGGTACTCGGGGAGCGTGAACGTGTAGAAAATCGGCGATTTCGCGCGACGTGTCCACTGCGGACACTCAGTCGGCGAAGCGTGACAGCTGCTCGGGTGGGACGCGTATCACTGACCCGTGACCGGTTTGCGTGTTGAAGGGGTTGATGAGGAGTCCCAGCTCCGGGTCAGCGGTCAGAAACACGTACGCGCTGGCCGTGGGCACGCCGGGGACCAGCGAGCCGAGCGACCGCCGGCGTCGGAAGGCCGCTATCTCGTGCCACTCCTCGTACTCGGACGCCGAGGACGCCACGAGGACTCGCGCCAGGTCGCCACTCTGATTGCTGTGCCTGTCGGGGGGTGCTGTGCTGTCCACACCGACTTCGGCTGCGGTCGTGAACGCGACCCAGCACTCACCGTCGGCTCGAAGCGTCGCCGTGTAGTACGTCGACGCGTCGGTTCTCCCGACTGTTGTCGGTTTAGCGGGGCCGTCGCGGGGCAATCGGAGGAGTTCGTTGTCCGCCGCATACGAGCAGTCCATCCCCCAGAGTACCGCGGACGGGGTGAACGACAGCCCGACGGCCCGCCACCGCTGGCTTCCGCTCCCGACGCGGACGAAGCGCCCGTCCTCGAGCCGTCCGACGGCGCTCTCGTCGTCGGTATCCCCTGAGGTCGCCCACAGCGCGTCACTCTCGGGATCGTCGAAGACGCCGTGGAAGTGGCGCACGGCGGTCGTCTCGACGTACGTCTCCCAGGTTCGCCCGTCGTCGACGCTCCGGAGGATGCGAGCCGGGCCGTCCCCGAGCGTGTACTCCGCGAGATACAGCGCGCCGTCGTGCCGACACACGGACGTCGGCAACACTCCCATCGGGCCGGACGATGGAGGGAGCCGGCGAACTGGCTCCCAGGATTGCCCGAGATCGCCCGAACGGAACAGCTGTCGACCGACGGTCGAAAGCAGCGTTTCGCCACCCACTGGCCAGAGGTTCGTCGTCGTCCAGGCCCCGACGACCGGTCGGAGGAGTCGCTTGGCAAGCGGCCCGTTCAGCAGTCGATAGGGAACGGTCGACGATCCGTGGTCGGGAAACGGAAGGGTTCCGAGGGAACGGAAGCCCGCTGAAGGCGTCCAGACACTGACCGTGTGGCCGTGCGTACAGTAGAGGCGTCCGTCACGGGTTCCGCCGATTCTTGTCGGCCGATCGACGTCGAGGCGACCGGTTCGAAGACCGTGACCACCGTTCTGCAGTTCCTTGCTGACGTGCGTTCGCTCCATCGACTGTATGTTACTGGCCGGAGGCCGGCGCCTCCCGGGTATCATCCACGGTCTCAACCGCTCGATCCGGCGCTGTATGGTCCCTCTCGGGGCCCAGCCGACCGGAGTCGATCATGGCCACGAGGGGGTTGTCCTCGATGTCGAGCGGGAGGTCGACCCGGCCCCGCCGCCGTGCCGACTCCCAGCTGGCGAAGATCAGTTCCGTCGCGCGAAGCGCGCCTCGACCGGCCAGTTCGGGCTCCGCCCCTGTCTCGAGGCCCTTGATCACGTCCGCGATAGCCCGTTCGATGAACAGCGGCACTGTCTGGTCGTCCGTCGAGACGAAAGGGAGCCGCGCCCGCAGCTTCCGCATTGCGGCACCAGCGTAGCCGGGCGACCCGCGACCGTGGATGTTCTCGCCGTCCGTATCGACCATCTTCCACCCACCGTCCTCCTGTCGGTATCTGAGCGTCGGTCCGTCGTCGACGCCGAGTTCGATAGCCCCGCTCTCGCCGACGAGTCGGAGGTAACACGTTCCTGCCGGTCTGGACTCCCCCGTCGTGGCGAGACCGATCGTTCCGTCGGCGTACCGCCACTGCGCGACCGCCTGCGTGGCGTTCGGGGTACCGAACCAGACGTTCTCTTCCCGGTAGTCGACCTGCGCGAGCACCCACTCCACGTCGGCACCGTCGGTGAAGTACCGGCAGAGGTCGAACTGGTGTGTCCCGGCGTCGAACAGCGTCTCCCCGGCGAATTCGATGCGCTGGAGCTCCCCGACCGCGTCGTCGGTGAGCAACTGCTTGGCCTTCCGAAACGGCGCGCCGAACCGTCGCTGGTGGTTGATAGTCAACTGCACCCCGGCACGGTCGCACGCTCGAACCATCGCTTCACAGTCGGCCCAGGTGTCCGCCATCGGCTTCTCGCAGTGGATCGCCGAGACGTGCCCGCTCTCGGCACAGGTCACGACGATGTCGGCGTGGATCCCCGGCGGGACACAGACGCTCACGACATCCGGCTCAACCGACGCGATCATCGCCTCGTAGTCCTCGTACGCGGCGTCCTCCCCCAGCCCGAACGCCCGGGCGAACGCACGCCCGTGCTCGGGGACGATGTCGGCACACGCGACGAGCTCACAGTCCTCGTTGCTCGCGTAGGCGTGTGCATGACGATACCCCATCGCGTAGCCGTCTCGATCAGGATCGCTGGGGTCGGGACCAGTACCAATGATTGCGATATCGTGAGTCATTATCGACGAAGATCATCGCTCCCGCAAAGAGTATAGACGGCTTACCGCATCGGAACGCGCCGCAGCTGCGTGCCTGCGGTCGCTCGCGAGGTCGTCCCGCGAGCGGCCCCGTTCCACCGCACGCGCTCGGTGTCAGCCGGTTCTGCCGATCGAGATGGTCCAGCATCGGTGGACTCCCGTCGCGGCCGGAACCAGTCCCGGCTGTTCGACCGGTTCTCTCGGGCGACTGTGGCGGGTTTTGGTGGAGAATGGCTCAGATAACAAAGTGTACTCTCCGACGACGGTCGGTGTGGCCTCCGAGAGCCCCCCCGCACCCGCCGATCGACGCTCCCACGATCCCGAGACCGGCTCGGACGCGGAACGCAGCGACCTCCCGTTCGTCTCTGTCGTCGTTCCGGTGTACAACGATCCAGAGGGGATCAGGGCGACGCTCGACTCGCTCGTCGAGCAATCGGCTCCGACGGACCGACACGAGATCATCGTCGTCGACAACGGCTCGACCGACGACACACGGGCGGTCGTGCGCGAGTACTGCGATAGCTACCCCGCTGTCGAGTTACTCGTCGAGGACGAAGTCCAGGGGTCCTACGCCGCCCGCAACAGGGGAATCACCGCCGCCGTGGGAGCCGTGGTCGCCTTCGTCGACGCCGACATGGTGGTCGGCCCCACCTGGATCGAGGACGTCGCGCGACGGATGGCAGAGACGGAGGCCGACTACCTCGCCTGTGCCGTCAAGCTGTTCACAGCGGACGACGAAGGAGTGGTGGCCAAGTACAACCGACTCAACGACCTCCATGTCCAGCGGTTCGTCGAGGAGCTCTCGTTCGCCCCGACCTGCTGTCTGGTCGTTCGGCGGACGCTCCTGGAAACGGTCGGCGGGTTCGATTCGCGGCTTCAGTCCGGTGGCGACTACGAGTTCGGAAACCGCGTTGCGGCGAACGGTCGCCGTCTGCACTACTGTCCGGACCTGGTTATGTTCCATCCGACCCGGACAAGCCTCGGGGCGCTCCTCCGGAAAGCCAGGCGCGTCGGCCGCGGCAAAACTCAGCTTCGACGGTGCTACCCCGACCGCTACCGGTCACCGCTTCTCGGCGCCCTCAACCCGGGAGAGTTCCTGCCGCCGCGGCCGAGTTTCATGCGGCGCTCGCTCCGGAGCTGGTCGAATCTGTCCACGCTCGAGAAAGTCGTGTTCTTCGTCCTGAGCTACCTCACGTCGCTCGCGAAGGCCTACGGCCAGCTGCTCGAGCTGGCGTCGCCGACGGAAATGGATACCGACGCGGGCCCCAGCGCTGTGTCACCCCGAGAGTAACCGTCGATTGCCCGGCCGAACGGGGACGACCGTCGCGCCCGGGTTCGACGGCGACGGTGTCGGAGCGAGACGTGGTGGACTTGCCGAACAGTGCCGTCTGCTGCCCCGACTACTCGGGGCCCTGAAACGCCTCGACGCCCGGGAGGTCTTCGACCCCCTCATGTTGGCCGACGTACGCTGCCGACTCGATCGCGGCGTCGAACACCGCCTCGTCAGGGTACTCACGGAGCGTGAGCACGCGACCGTCGTCGACGGCAAACACAATCTCGACAGATCCGTCGTCGTGTTGGTACTCCGCAGCCTTCCTCACCGTGTCTGCAGGCTCCTCCATACTCCATTGTATCGGGGCGCAGACTTACCCGTTATGCCTGGCTTGGTGTCCGGCTATCCGCTCACCGGTTGTCCACTAGGCTCTTGACATCCTCCGGCGAGACGATGACGAACGCTTCGTCGCGGAGCAGCTCCTCGTCGCCGGGGAGGTAGAGGTACTGCTCGGGATCGGTGCCCGTCGCCCGGATCCGTTCCCAGTCGTCGAGCTCGTATCCGAGGTCGTCGCTCTCGGGGTGGGTCGGCTGGTTGTCCCACTCGGCTTCGGCTGAGTCCGGCATCAGTGGCCCACCGTCGTCCGGTTCGACGGGGCCCTCGTCGCGGCATCGAGACGGTGGGAACGACGACCGACGTGTCGATCGGTGTACTGAGTCCTCATGCTGATCACCTCTCGAACGTGAGCGAGGCGTTGCCCTCGATCTCCATCTGTGTGATGCTGCCCGAGAAGCCGAACGTGTCCCGGCCGTCCGTGACCGTCCCGCGTGCGACTGCTCCGGACGCGCTGTCGGCGGCCTCAGCACCCCACATGCCGCCACGCTTGGCGACCGACCCCGTCGTCTCGACGAGATAGTTCGCCTCCGCCCCAGCGCCGACGACGACGAGCTCGTGTGGCAGATCGTGTTCACCATCGAGTGTCTCGGGATCGACAGCCTCCCCGTCCACACGGACGACGGGATCGCCGTCCGTCTGGAAGTTGGTGAACTCGCCGGTGACGAGGTAGGAGTCGACGCCGCCTTCGGTCTGGCCAGCGACCGACGAGCCCTCGATGGTGTCGGCGACGTTGGCGCGGTCACCGGCCTCGACGCTCCCGTCCACGCTGAACGTGTACTCGAGCCGCTCGGCGGTGTGACTACCGTCGATCTCGACCGTGCGCGTCGTCACCACGAGGTTCGCGGGATCGACCATCTCGCCGTCGAGTCGGACCGGAATGTCCGCGTCGATCTCGAGCTCCGTGAACTCACCGGTGACCCAGAAGGAGTCGATCCCCCCCTCGACCTGGCCGGTGACGGTGGTGCCGTCGATGACGTCGTTGGCGTTGGCGCGGTCGCCTGGCTCGACGCTCCCGTCTACAGTGAACGTGTAGTTCACCCGGTCGTAGGTGCCGCTCCCGTCGATGACGAGTTCCGCGCTATCGTACGTGTCGTGCGTTTGCGCTGCGGTCTCTGTCTCTGTTGGCGTTGCCGTTTCTGTCTCAGTCGGCGTTGCCGTTTCTGTCTCAGTCGGCGTTGCCGTTTCTGTCTCCGTTGGCGTCGCCGTTTCTGTCTCAGTCGGCGTCGCAGTCTCCGTCGACGAAGAGACGAGGTTCGCGGGGTCGACCGTCTCGCCATCGAGGCGGACGGTGATGTCGCCCTCGACCTGGAGTTCGGTGAACTCACCGGTGACCCAGAAGGAGTCGATACCCCCCTCGACCTGGCCAGTGACGGTGGTGCCGTCGATGGCGTCGTTGGCGTTGGCACGGTCGCCTGGCTCCACGCTCCCGTCCACGCTGAACGTGTACGCGAGTCTGTCGGTGGTGTGACTCCCGTCGATGACGAGCTTCTGGCCGTCGTGTGTCTCGCTCGGCGTAGACGTGGTCTCGCTCGTCGTCGAATCACTCGACGTCGAAGCGGTCCTGTCAGGGTTCGGCAGCGGGCACGATCCCTCCTGGGTTATCGACGCGGTATCGCACGTCGAGTTCTCCATGGTGATTGCTGTCCCCGTCACGTCGATGGTCGAATCCTCGACGGCGCCGCCGCTGGAATCGACGAAGTTGACGCCGTCACGGTTCGACCCCGACTGGTGAATACAGCAGTTCCGGACGGTCGAACTGTCGGCTTCGTCGATGTGGACCGCCTCCCGTCCGGACGCCGACCCCGTGATGCTGACGTTGTTCAGCTGGAGGCTGTGCGGTTTGGGGGCCGTCTGCTGCCACTCCCGCCAGGAGATTGTCCCGGGGCGCCCACGCCGGGCCGCCCACATATTGTCGATGTCGACCTGGATGCGGGTGTCCTCGACGAGGAGGCTCCGGCCCTGGGGCGAGAGATTGACCATGGCGATGCCGTTCGGGGCGTTCCTCCCGATGAGTTCGCAGTTGCGAACCTCCGCGCCCGCCGGTATCGACTCGGCGCCCTCCAGCTGGACGCCCGACTCGACTTGGATGCCACGCATTCCGAACCCCGTCGAGAGGTCACCCAGTGGTGGCCCGGTGTACTTCTCGAAGTCGATCTCGATCGTGCAGTTCTCGATGAAGCTCCCTTCCCCGCCGATACGCACGTTCGAGGCGTTGTTGTTCAGGAAGTAACTGTCGACGATCTCTACCTGCCCGGGCGTCCGGGACGTGTACGTGCCGTTGTTGCCGAACTCGCGGAAGTCACAGCCCTCGATGCGGACGGTCCCCTTGTTCGACCAGCCGACCCACACCCCGATGCGACCGTTCCCGCGTGCGTAACCGTCGACGCGGGATCCCTTCTTCGCTACCGCGTTCCGCAGGACCCCTCGCCCGCTCTCGCTCGTGAGCCCGAGGAGGAATGCGCTGACCTGCCCGGAGTTGTCGATGAGCCCTCGGCCGAGGAATTCGATGTCCTCAATGTGGAACTGGTTCCGGCACTTGAGCCTGATACCGGTCGTCGTGTCGTCGGCGCGCATGTCGATATCCACGTTCTCGATGAGCACGTCGTCGGGAACGGGGTCGTAATTGAACAGGAGCCCTGTGAACCCTTGTGGAGGGATGAACCGCACGTCGCCCTCGCCGAGCACGCCGACCCGGTCGGCGTCGAAGACGACGGTTCCGTCGAACTGATACTCGCCTTCCGGGAAGCGGACCAGCGTCCCCTCCTCGAGCGCGGAGTCGAGTCGGCTATTCACCGGCTCGTTCCCGGTCGGGTCCAGTCCCAGATCGTCGACTGCGTCCAGGACTCTGTCGAACTCTATCCCGTGACGGGTCGTCCCCGTGGAAGCACTTGTTAAGGACGCCATACCGGCCGTGGCTGCCGCAGCACTGGCCAGTTTTAGATAGTCACGACGGTCGACCAGCCGGCCGTTGCCCTGGTCTGGTACCGCTTCGCCCCCATGGTAGTCACCCTCTACTCCAGCGTCATCCTCGGTACGCTTAGTGGACACAGGCCAGTAGACCCACCTTACCTATATATCTATTTTCGCCAGTTGCTAGCATGGTACCAATGAATGGCGCTATTTCCATACCGTCTGCTGGCCAGACAATTGCGTAACCGTTTACAAAGCCAGTATGAGGACCATACCGAGTAGAATACAGAAATGGCGCTCGATGAACCAACGGAGGTTCCGGTAGCACCATCTTACTGCGACGCCTGTCCGTCACGTGTCACTGGCCGTTCAGGAGCTGTCCGACGGGGACACCGTCCTCCAGAGCATCGATGCTGATGCGCAGGCGGCCAGTGACAGACTCGACAATGGGGAGCGTCAACACGTCGGGGGCGAGCCCGAGACAGACGGTGTCCGTCCTGGAGTTCCGGGTCAGCATCTGGAACAGGGGCAGCTCGCTGGTGAGTATGCCGGCGACGCCGTCGTCACCGAAGCGTTCCAGCACCGTCTCGAGGCTGAGACAGAGCAGATGACGTTCCGGTGAGTTCGTCGGATCGACGGTGACAACGACCGGGTGCCCGTCCGTCCTGATTTCGCTCGCAAGGATCTTACTCATCGGGGAAAGATCTAGCAGAATTCCGTCCCGATCGGCCCCGTTGGCGACGATTTCGCAGTCTACCACCCTCGATTCTGGGGCCAGCCGGAGGTCAACCGCGGCGCCGCCGGCCGCGCTTCCGCCGATAGTGACGTTCCGGAGGCGGGTCCAGTGCGGCTTCGGTGGTTGCTGCTGGTCCGGTCGATAGGGGATCGATCCAGGAGGTCCACGACGTATTGCCGGCGTGCCGTCGATGTCACACTGGATCTCGGTGTCACGGACGAGGAGGCTGCGAGCCTGGGGCGACTGTTCGATGACCGCCTGCGATCGTGGCGATCGGCGGGCGTGGAGCGTGCAGCCGCGTATCTCTGCACCCGCTGGGAGCGACGGTCCGGGTTTGGCGAGCCCTTGCTCGACGACGATGCCACGCGTATTGAACTCCGTGAGCGTGTCGGGGACCGGGCCGGTGTACTTTTCCATGTCGATCTCGACCGTGCAGTTCTCGACGTAGCTCCCCTCCCCGCCGATACGCACGCTCGCGGCGTTGTTGTTGAGGAAGTAACTGTCGACGATCTCTACCTGCCCGGGCGTCCGGGACGTGTACGTGCCGTTGTTGCCGAACTCGCGGAAGTCACAGCCTTCGATGCGGACAGTCCCCTTGTTCGACCAGCCGACCCACACCCCGATGCGACCGTTGCCACCCTCGTAGCCGTCAATACGTGAGCCCTTCTTCGCGACCGCGTTCCGCAGGACCCCTCTACCGTCGTCACTACGGATCGCAAAGAGGAACGCACTGACCTGCCCGGAGTTGTCGATGCGCCCTCGGCCGAGGAACTCGACGTCCTCGACGTGGAACCGGTTCCGGCAGTTGAGCCTGATTCCGGCCGTGGTGTCCGGCGCACGGATGTCGACGTCCACGTTCTCGATGAGCACGTCGTCGAGACGCTCCGTCTGGCCGTCGAGCAACAGGCTCCCAAACCCGGGTTCGGGAACGAAGCTGACGTCCCCCGTTCCCAGGAGGCCGACTCGCTCTGCGGTCAGGTTCATCGACGCCGCGAACCGATACTGGCCCTCTGGGAACAGTATCAGCGTGCCCGGCACCGTCAGCGCTTCCGCGAGCGCCTCCTCGACGGGTTCCTCGCCGGACGGATCCAGGCCGAGGTCCTCGACTGCGTCCAGCACGCGATCGAACTGGATGCCACGATGGGTTCCGAACCGTTCCTTCATGGAAGGCGTCTCCGTCGTCCCGACGTCGTCAGTCGGTGTTCCCGTCGGATTCGACCGGTCGTCCGACTCCCCGTCCATGCAGCCAGCGAACGAGGCCGCCGCGGCGCCGAGGAGTCCGAGATAGGGTCGCCTGCCCACAGCAGTCTCCGGCTCACTGTCGTCAGTCCTGGGCTCACCGTCATCGATCTCGGACTCCTCGGTGGAAGACTCATGACTCATAGGTAGCCAAGTCCCCGAAGGCGCTCCTCGACGGCCTCGTCGGTGTCCGGTCCGTCAGTCGATCCCGCCGACGAGCCGAACTCCTGCCGAGAGATCGCCCGAGTTGCGGGCGGTGATTCCGGATCGAAGATCTCCGTCAGTACCCGGCCCTGCGCCGCCGCCGGGATGGGTTCGCCGAGTCCGTGGAGAACCGTGGGCGCCACGTCGACGACCGTCCCGCCGTCGAGGGACGTTCCGGGAGCAATCGAGGGCCCCCAGGCGAAGAACACCCCTTCGGGACGGTGGTATGCTGCAACACCATCGGCGTCGGTGACTGCCTCGGGAGCGAGGGCGGATTTGACGTGATAGCCCTCAGCGCCCTCGACAACCACGTCCGGGGCGAACTCGTCGTCCGGGTTGAGCTCGTCGCCGTCGTGGACCGAGAGGACCCTGTCGCCGGTCTCGGGGTCGGTCAGCGCAGAGAGCGCCTCCATGACCTCGGACGTGACCCGCTCGCGCTCGGCCGGCTCGACGGCGCCGTCCTCGAAGCGGCCGGTATCGTTGACGTAGACGCTTCCCAGTCCGTGCAAGAACGCTTCGGTGTGGTCGGCGTCGACGTCGTAGAGGGCGTGATCACCGGGGACCGTCCGGGCGACGCTGTCGACGAGCGATCGCGGCAGTCGCTCGACGAGCGTCTCGTCGTCGATGCCGACCCGCTCCAGCGCGCCCAGCAGGCGCGACTTCGTCATCCCCGTCTGTGCAAGCGCGGCCCGAACCCCGCTGGACTCCTTCGGTGTCAACAGCCCCGCGTCCGCGAGCGCTCGATTGACGTAGACGGTCCGTGAGACGGGGCCGAACCCGTGGTCTGAGACGACGTACAGCGTTGCGTTCCGGCGCTCGCAGTAGTCCATCACCTTCGAGAGAACCGCGTCGAGCTCCCGGTAGTGCTCCAGAATGACGTCCTCGTCCCAGATCAGGTGCTGCAGGCGGTCGGGGGCCGTGAACGTGAAGAAGAAGAGTCGCCAGTCGTCGGTCTCCATGAGCGACGACAACAACTCGCGGCGCCCGTCGAACAGCTCCTGAAAATCCGCGAGGAACTCATCGCGGCGTTCGGGCCCGTACTGGTGCCATTTGAGCCCGACCTTGTACGTCGGAATCTGCTCGCGAATCTGCTCGCCGAGCTCGGGCGGGTCCGTGAACCCGTCCGCCTCCGGTGTGGGCGTCATCATCCCGGCAACCATCTTCCCGTCGTCGCCGACCCCGCCGGCAGGATAGGTCATGGGCACGTTCCCGACGACGGCGGGCGAGAGCATCGCCCACAGCGGCGGCTGTCGGAGGTCCTCCCTGTTATAGGGCCGCTGGCTGTAGTCGGGGTCGAGCTTCATGAACTCATAGAGCCCGTGTCGGTCCGGCCAGGTGCCGGTCGCGATGGACGGCCACGCGACCGGTGTGTTCGCCGGTTTCGTGCTCCGGAGCGGCCCGGACGCACCCTCCTCGACCAGCCTGGCGAACGCTGGTAGCTCTCCCTCATCGATCCAGGGTTCGATGAGGGGCCACGGGACGCCGTCGAGTCCCAAGATGAACGCCCGGTCGGCGGCTTCGCTCACCGCAACCGTCCTCCTTCACGATGTACGGTTAGAATCACTACGCAATCCTTGGCGATGGACGCTGATTGTTATGCTCGGGTTACCTGGTCGAACCGGCGTCGTCAGTCGACGTCGAGGGCGAAGCGGTTGGCGTGTGTCAGCGTCGTCCAGCCCAGGATTCGCCGCTCGTAGAGCGGGCGACCGATCGACTCGACAACCTCAAGGAACTCTGGGCGCCGCCACTGCGAGCGGGCGAGTTCGTACACGGAGCCACTGGCCTCCCGCTCCGCGTCGGTGTAGCCGTTCTCGCCAACGCCCCACGTCCAGCGGTCGGGGTCAAGGACGTACTCCTGGTGACCCTTGAACGCTCGCAGGAGCGCGCTCGTGTCGTCGTCATCGAGGCGGTAGCCGTAGAGGTCGACGCCGAAGTGGCGGGCGATCTCGGCGGTGAGCGTCAGCGCCTTGAGCCCGTACACGGAGTAGGCCAGCCCATCCGCTCGCTGCCGTTCGTGCTTCAGGAGCCCGTTCGGCTGGAGCTGGTCGAGCGCGTTGGCGCGCCAGTCGTCGAAGACCCGTTCAAGCGCCGCACGGTCACCGAGATACGCGGCTGCGGTTGCGCGCGCGACCAGCCACCAGGAGTAGATGTTGTTCCGCACGACGCCGACGTATTTGTCGTCTCCTCGTCCGGCCTCTAGATCGGCCAGATACGATTCGACCCACGTTCGGAGCCCGTTGCGGGTCCCCTCGACCGTCGACCAGCTGGGGGAGTCGCGGACCAGCGCCGCACCGTACAGCATCGTCGGGATCGTGATGTGGAGCTCGATGGAGAAGTACGTCTCACCGAAGTTCTGCCCGGAAGGGTGCATACGCGTCTCCGGAGACAGAAACCAGTGATTGAGTAGTTTGATTGCCTGCCGGGCGAACCGCTCTGTCCCGGTGAAGACGTATCCCAGACCGAGATCGCGGATCCAGGTGCCCATCTCTATCGCGGCACGGTAGTCGGTCCGGTTCCCGCTGGTCGCGAACCGGTGGCTGTCGACGCCGTCGGCGGCGCCGTTGTCGACGACGCTCAGTGGCGTCTTGTCGAGCGCCCGGCGCGCGTCTCGGAGTTGGGCCGCGTATCCTGTCTGCCATGGGTCGTTCTCTGCAGCAATCTGCTGCTGGATCGCCGTGACCTCCTTGCTGTCGAGAAACCCAGCGTAGACCGTCGGCCCAGACTCCGGCGTCGCTGTCGGACGCGTCGACGGCGGCTCAGTCGTCGTCCCTCCCGGCCCGGAGCCACAGCCGGCGAGACCCACGGCGGCCCCGACCGCCGCGACCGTCCGCAGGACTTCACGGCGGTGTATCGGGTCGCTACCGGAGCCGGTCATATCGTGCCTCTCTCGCGTGGCCCGATAAGGGACTCCCGATGGGACAGCGTCGCGATGAACGGTGGCGACAATTGGGGTCCGGGGCGGAGCTCCTCAGCGATCGAGTCGGCTGTCACTCCGATCACCATCCCCTGACTTGGCCGTACGCTCAGATTCGTTATACCAGACGTCGACGTGATGATCCGGCGTGTAGGATTTGCCGACGATATCGAGTACCCCCGAGCCGGTGAGGTCGACCGCCTTCGCCTCGTGGGTTTCGATCCCCTCAGAGACGACAGTCTGATCGAACCGCCCGCCGCCCTGATTGCGGAACAGGTAGTGCCGCGGCGTTTCGTTCTCACCGAGACTCATCTCCGCCACGTAGATGTCGAGAAGACCGTCGCCATTGAAGTCCGCCACCTGGAGACTGTGCGGACAGAACAACTCTGCTGCGAGGACCGTGGGCTCCCACTCGTCGCCTCGGCGGTCGAACCAGGCGAGCCGTCCAGGGTGCGTGCCGTAGGTTGGCGAGTCCCCCTCCGCCAGCACGATTTCCAGCTCTCCGTCGCCGTCGACGTCACCGACGGCGACCCGGACGTCGTCCCAGCCGGTGGTCACCGGTTCGCGACGCCATTCGTCGTCGCCCCCGTCGACCCGATGGTAGATGTCCGTGCCCACGACGAGTTCGGTCCGCCCGTCTCCGTCGATGTCGCCGATCCAGACGCCCTCGGCATCGCTGTCGCCGTCCACGATGTGACAGTTCTCCTCGGGCCAGGGTTCGACCGTGGGGTCTGCCGGGACGTCGTAGTAGAACACCACGCCGGACCGCTGAGAGAGCCCGACCACCTCGGGCTCGCCATCGTCGTCGACATCTGCGACAGCGAGGTCGTGGTACTTCTCGAAGCTGTCCGTCACCAGATGCGACGTCCAGGTCGAGCGAGGGTCGGGCGGCTGTTCGAACCAGTAGACGCCGTTGTAGTGAATCCCCTGCCCCGCGAGCACGTCGACGCGGCCGTCGCCGTCGATATCGCCGAGCGCACAGCCAACGTCCAAGTGGGGGATACTGCTGATCGCGTGGCGTTCCCAGCCTGGGTTTTCGTACCAGAACAGCGTCGGGCCGGCCAGCCCCGTCGCTTGTCGGAGCCCCGCGGCGCTCGGGAGTCTCGTCCGTCCCCCGCCCACGAACAGTTTCGTCTCCGGGCCGGCCCCCCCGACGATGACGTCTGGCTGCCCGTTCCCAGTGAGGTCGCTCGTTAGGCAGATGCCGAGCCTGGAGGTCGGCGGAGATGCGTCGATCGTCTCGTGGTGAAATCGTAGCGTCTGTGACTGCATACGAGTTTATCCTGGAGGTCGACTGGCATTGTTAGCTATCGCGTACGTAACCTCGTGTGTCACATTGCGCTCATGAAGTTCCGGAACGTCTGTCGCAGTCCCCAGTGCAGTTGCGTCTCGAGCACCGCGACCGCAGCCCCGTATATCGCAGCACCCGCACTGATGAGGATGAGCAGTTCCAGCGCCACCGAGCCGAGCGCCAGCGTGTCCTGGAGCCACAGGACGACCCCACCCATGATGAGACTCGCGACGGCCGGGTAGGACAGCTCCTTGAGCAGGCGTCCGAGACTCGTCTCGACTGACTTGAGCACGAGATACACGTCGATGGGCATGACTGGGAAGATGTAGATGCCGAGGACGGCCGCCGCGGTACCAGTGATACCGAACTGCTGGGTTGCAGGAATGATGACGGCGGCTGTCATCACGAGCCGGAAGACGCCGACCTTCATCATGTAGTCCGGGCGCCCGATGGCCTTCCAAACCGGGGAGTACGCCGACCCCAGTGCGATGAACAACCCGTAGATTGCGACCAGTTGCATCACCGGCACCATCGGCATCCACTGGGCACCGAAAACGGCCCGAACGAACGTCGGTGCGATGGTGGCGATGCCGATTGAGGCGGGGAAGGCGATGAACGTCGTCACCTGAAGCGTCCGATAGAACGCCGACCGCAGGGCGGGGATGTCGTCCTGCAGCTGGGAGTAGGCGGGGTAGGCGACGCTCGAGATGATCTGGGAAATTTCCGTCGCCGGTGCCTTGGCGAACTGATAGGCGACCTGGTAGAGCCCCAGCGACGCGGCAGACAGCACCCAGCCGATGACGGCGTCGTCTCCCTGGTTGATAATGAAGTAGACGATGCCCGAGGCGGTCAGCCACTTCCCGAACCCGAAGAGGTCACGGGCTGCGTCCAGGTTGAGCTCCGGCCAGGGGCGATATTCGTGAGTGAGATACGAGGCCAGCAGGCGAGCAGCGTCAGAGGCGACGTAGCCGAACACGAGCGCCCAGACGCTCTGGGTCGCGAGTGCGACCGCGAGCGCGACGACGAAGTTCGTCACTGAGCCGCTCAACGTGTAGATTGACTGCTTGTGAAAATCGAGGTTTTTCTTGAAGTAGACGATACCGGGGTTTCGCAGGCCCAGGAGTACCGGGGTGATGGCGATGACGCGGAGGATCGAGGTGGCCCGCGGTTCACCGAAGAAGGCGGCGACGAAGGGGGCGGCGAGGAAGAGCAGTCCAGCGAGCACGGCGCCGCGGATGATCTCGATGCTCCAGTAGGTGTTGAGATACGTGTCGACATCGGCCGAGCCTTTCTGGATGAGCGCCTCGTCGAACCCGAGCTTCGAGAACCGTTTGAACGCCGTCAGCGCCAGCAGCGCGATGCCGAGCAACCCGAAATCGGCCGGACTGAGCATCCGGGCGAGGATGGCGACCATCAGTAGCTGGAGCCCGCGGTCCACGACGTTCGTTATCGTCGCCCAGATTCCGCTTTTGAGGGTCTTCTCGGTGAGATCGCCGCCCGGAACGAGACGGGTCAGTAACCGTCTGAGAGGGGAAAGAAGTGACATGGTCAGTGAACAGTGATTCTACCGTCCGGAAAGCCGGGTCGTGGGTTTTGTTATGTACGGGTTACTGGTCATACGGCGACGACGTACGGCACTATGTGCAGTGATGCCGATCCGCACACATTACGTCTGGCGCGGACGGACGCCCGGAATGGACAAGTTAACAATAGCTCTTCCCCGGGGAGAGCCGACAAATGGAAACACGGGAACAGCCGCTGGTCAGTGTCGTCCTGATAACCCGCGACCGGCCAGCCAAGCTCGAGGGCGCACTCGACAGCCTCACTGAACAGACGTATCCGGCCCTCGAACTCGTCGTCGTCGACGGCTCCGAGGAGTCCGTCGAATCCCTGGTCCGTCGTTGTGCCGGGGACGTACCAGTCACGTACCGGCGTGACGACGGTGTGGGGGCTGGCGCCGCCCGCAACGTTGGCATGCGTGCGGCGACCGGGACGTACGTAGCGTTCCTCGACGACGACGACCGGTGGCTGCCCCGGAAGATCGAGCGCCAGGTCGAGACGTTCGCGCCCGGGGTCGGGGTGGTGTACACCGGGCAGTTCACCGTTCGCGACGGCGAGCGCGTCGGTGGACGGACGCCGTCGCTATCCGGGCGGGTCACTGAGCAACTCCTCCGTGGCACCCCTTGCAGTCCGACCTCGACCATCATGGTCCGACAAACGTTGTTCGACGAGACCGGTGGGTTCGACGAGCAGTTCCCCGTCTGGGAGGACCGCGAGTGGTACGTCAGACTCTCACAGCACGGGACGTTCCAGCCCGTTCCCGCCCAGCTGGTACAACGCGGGTTCGGTGAGTACGACCAGCTCACCGACGACTTCGAGGCCGTCCGTGACGTCTCCTACCCGCGGTTCCTCGAGAAACACCGGGGACTGGCCGTCGAATACGGCCCCAGCTGCGAGCGGGCACTGGTCGCGTCGCTCTCGCGGATGGCCGCAGCGAGTGGCGTCGGGGCTGGTCGATACGGCGACGCGCGCCGATTCATCATGCGTTCGCTTCGATACGACCCCTTCAAGCGGCGGACGTGGCTCTACCTGTTTCTGTCCCTCGGCGGTCAGCCCGTCCACGATGCGGCCCGACGGCTCCAGCGTGTACACCGGGCGCTGACGGACGGGACGCCGTCGAACGGGTAGCCGACACCGAGGTCGCCCCGGGAAGTGACCGCGAGCGAGGAGAGCAATCAGACAGTGACGCTCTTGGCCAGGTTCCGGGGTTTGTCGATGGACCGACCGCGCTGTTTCGCGGCGTGGTAGGCGACGAGCTGGAACTGGACGTTCGCCAGCGCACCGGCGAGGTCGGGATGTGTGGAGGGAAGCGGCAGGACGTGCTCGACGTACCCCTCGAGGTCGGGGGCGTCCTCGCTGGCGACGGCGATGACCGGGGCCTCCCGCGCCCGTATCTCCTTGACGTTGCCGAGGGTCTCCGTGTCGCCCTCCTGCCCGTTGAAGACGGCGAAGACGGGCGTGTTCTCCGTGACGAGAGCAAGCGGGCCGTGCTTCAGCTCGGCGGCAGCGAACCCTTCCGCGTGTTCGTAGGTGATCTCCTTGAACTTCAGCGCCCCCTCCTTGGCGACCGCGTGCCCGGGCCCCCGGCCGATGAAGAAGTACGCGTCGGAGTCAGCGAAGGAGTCGGCGATCTGCTCGGCGTCCGAACCGTCGATGATCTGCTGGACGCGGTCCGGGAACTCTTTCACCGCCGACAAGAACGGCTGTGCGTCCTCGGAAGGGGTGCCGATCGCGTCCCGACGGATCCGTTCACAGAGCACCGAGAGGGTCGCGACCTGCGAGGAGAACGACTTCGTCGCGGCGACCGATATCTCGGGGCCGGCCCGGACGAACAGCGAATCGTCGCATTCCCTCGTCAGCGACGACCCGACGACGTTCGTGACCGCGACGATTCGGTCGGCACACACCCGCCTGACGGCCGAAAGCGTGTCCGCGGTCTCGCCGCTCTGTGAGATCGCGAGGACGAGCGTCCCCGGCTCCTCCGGTGGCGGCGCCATCGCGTACTCCGAGGACATGAACGCCCGTGCCGGAATCCCCCGCTTTGCCAGCAACGACTCGGCGTACATCGCTGCGTGGTAGGACGTGCCCATCGCGAGCAGGTGCACCCGTTTGATTCCCTCGAACGTCCCGGGGGGGAACCCCTCGAGGTCGACGTCGCCGGAGAGCGAGTTGATTCGCCCGCGAATGGACTGCCGCAGGGCGGTCGGCTGCTCGTTGATCTCCTTAAGCATGTAGTGCTCGTACCCCCCTTTTCCGGTGTCCTGTGGGTCCCAGTCGACGGTCTCGGCCGGCCGACAGACCCGCTCGTCGTGCTCGTCCGTGACGCTGTATCCCGCCGGGGTGATCCGGACGATGTCGCCGTCCTCCAGGTAGGTCACACTATCGGTGTACTCCAGAAAGGCGGGGACGTCGCTGGCCAGGTAGAACGTCGACTCGGCCGACCCGATGACCAGCGGCGAATCGTTCCGGGCCGCATACACCGCTTCCGTCTCACCGATGATGGCGGCGACGGCGTAACTCCCCTCGATCTGGTCGATCGCCGTCCGGAACGCGTCGGCCGGGGCCGAGCCGGTGGCCAGCGCCGCCTCGATCAGGTGCGGGATGACCTCGGTGTCCGTGTCGCTCTGGAAGGTATGGCCCGCATCACGAAGCGTCTCGCGGAGGGCATCGTTGTTCTCTATGATCCCGTTGTGAACGACGGCGACCTGGCCGGTGCAGTCTGTGTGCGGGTGCGCGTTGGCGTCGGTCGGCGGACCGTGGGTGCTCCAGCGCGTGTGCCCGATACCGATGGAGCCCTGCAGCGACTCCGTCGAGAGCACGCCGCGCAGATTGGCGATGTCGCCCGCTCGCTTGCAGACGGCGAGGCCACCGTCGTCCTGGACGGCGACGCCGGCCGAGTCGTAGCCGCGGTATTCGAGATTGGCCAGGCCGACGAGCAGCTCGTCCACCGCGTCGTCGCTTTCACCGACGCGAGCGATGATCCCACACATCAGGAGATCACCTCCGCGCCCTCATCGACGTCGCCGTCAACTGTTGCCCCGTGCGCGACGGTCGCGGAGGGCCCGATACGCGTTCCGGGAGTGACCGTGACGTTCCCGCCGATCTGCGCGCGATCGGCGATGACGGCGCCGAGTCGTCGGTTGGTGTACTGGCAGCCGTTGATGACGAGCGTCGCTGACCCCCCGGAAGAGACCGTCCCGCTCCCGACGTGTACGCCCGGCCCGAGGATGGTGTCTCGGATCACGGCGTTGGCACCGACAGTCGCGCCGGTGTCGACGATCGACCGTTCGACGGTCGCGTTCGGGCCGATACGGACGTTCTCGCGGAGACAGGACCCCGCCCGGACGACGGCTCCGGCGCCGACCTCACAGCCGGGGCCGACCAGGGCCGGTCGTTCGATCATCGCGCTGTCGTGAACAGTGGCGGACTCGTCGATCGCCTCGTCCACGACGAGAGCAGAGTGGACCGACAGCAGGTGCGACATCGCCCTGAGCGCGTCCCAGGGGTAGGTCGGGTCGAACCAGATCCCGTCGGGACGGCCTGCCGCAACCCGGCCCGGAAGGTTCTGGATTGCGTCCGTCAGATGGAGTTCGCTGTCCTGGGACTCGGTCCCGTCCAGCGCATCGAAGATCGACTCGGTGAACACGTACACGCCGGCGTTCACCCACGGGGGTTCGGCGATCGCGTCGCTCTCGCTGATAGCCGTGACTTCGCCCTTCTCGGTGTGGACGACACCGTAATCTTGGGGCGTCTCCGAGCGAGCCACCGCGACGCTCGCAACGGCCGACTGGTCGTGGAACGTCTGGGCGGTCTGCTGGACCATCCGGGCGTCGATAACGTTGTCGCCGTTCACAACGAGGAATTCGTCGGTGACCGCCCCGGCCGCCTGTTGGAGCGCGTGCCCACTGCCCAGCTGTGAGCGCTGGTGAACGTATTCGAGTTCCATCCCCTGGTACTCGTGACCGAGTCGGTCCTGGACGTGGGTCCGGCGGTGGCCAACGACGACCACAGCTCGCTGGACGTCCGAGTCAGCCAGCGCACCCAGCACGTACTCGATGACAGGCCGGTTCGCGAGTGGGAGCATCGGCTTGGGCTGGTAGCGCGTCAGCGGCCACAGGCGACTCCCCGCTCCGGCGGCCAACACCACGGCCTCCGTGGGTGGAGTGCCACTCATGCCACGTACACCCGTCTCGCATGGTGCCCCACGATCGGGAGAGACCCGGCTATCGTTGGGGGACCAAAATCGTTTGTCATATATCTGTGTGACGGGAGATAGCTATATTGTAATAGACGTGTTTCGGGTAAGAGCCAGATCCCTTCGCTTGGCGACCAATCCGACCAGCGCCCCAAATTCGGGCTCGACGGGGCTACACAGTGACGTCGCGGGCATCGCGGAGTCCGGAGAGGCCGCTGTTCGGTCCAGCTCGTACATCGTCGTGACGGGGCACTATCAGGTTCACTGGTTCTCACAGCGATTCCGAGTAAGGGCTGTATACTCTTTGAGTGGGTCCCACGAGTGGGTTCTATGAAAGCAGTCGTCCTCGCGGCGGGGAAGGGAACGCGACTCAGACCACTGACCGACGACAAACCGAAAGTCCTGGTCGAAGTCGCCGATCGACCGCTGCTCGATCACGTCTTCGATCAGTTGGTCGATCTCGGCGTCTCGGAGCTCGTTGTCGTCGTCGGCTACCGGAAGGAGCAGATCATCGAGCGGTACGAGGACGCCTACCGGGATGTCCCGATCACGTACGCCCACCAGCGTGAGCAGCTCGGACTCGCACACGCGCTCCTGCAAGTCGAGCCGTACATCGACGAGAATTTCCTGCTGATGCTCGGCGACAACGTTTTCCGGGGCAATCTCGGTGATATCCTCACCCGACAGAAACAGGAGGGCGTCGACGCCGCCTTCCTCGTCGAGGAGGTCCCGCTATCGGAGGCCAGTCGGTACGGAGTGTGCCGGACCAACGAACGGGGCGAGATTGTGGAGGTCATCGAGAAACCCGAGGACCCGCCCTCGAACATCGTGATGACCGGGTTCTACACCTTCTCGCCGGCGATATTCCACGCCTGTCACCTCGTCCAGCCGTCGGACCGCGGCGAGTACGAACTCTCGGACGCCATCGACCTGCTGATTCACTCGGGTCGGACCATCGAGGCACTCCCGATGGAGGGGTGGCGGATCGACGTCGGCTATCCGGAGGACCGCGACCGGGCAGAACGCCGGCTCCGTCTCGAGCAGGACGGCGAGTCGGCGAACGTAATGCCCGCCGATGAGGAGCAGGCGTCGAACTGACCGAGTGACAGGCTCTCTCGTGTCGGTACGCGGCGGCGTGTCACCGTCGTCCGCGTGAGTATCCAGCCTCCTGCGCTCCGCGCCTCGACGCCACATCTTCACGACCGTCGTCTGCACGGTGCTCAAGGGCTGTGGTAATTAATACTTACCACCCCGTCCACGACCGGATCGAGTTCGGCTCGAACCCGCTGAATACGGGCGAAGGCTCCGAAGAACCGACAGCAACACGCTCGACTGACGGCGGCTCGTGAAACCCGCTTCCCAGAGAGAGTCACTCAGTTCCGCAAAACGAGACACTGTGTGAAGACAGTGCATAACCATATGTGAGTAACGTGATGAGGTTATATATGAACGCGTTAGATGTACGTAGCGGGGGAATACCGAATCAAAGTCGTACGTATAGATGGGTAGTCAAATGCTCGAACAGATGAAAAGTACGGCTGACTCGATTCAGACAGACGGGGAGAATGCCCACGAGACCGAGAGCGGCGAGGACACGAGCTCGGGTCAGCTTCCTCCCGGAACCGAGACGGAGCTGCTCGGTTCGGACGTAACCGAGCGGGTGGTCGACACGGAGTCGATCGGCTACGACCAACTGTTCGAGTTGCTGAAAAACAAGCGCCGGAGGAGAGTTCTTCAGTATCTACTCGACGTCGACGACGAGATTACGCTCGACGTCCTTGCCGAACGGATCGCCGCAGAGGAGAACGGGAAGGACATCAAGCAGATTAGTTCCCAGGAACGCAAGCGCGTGTACGTGGGACTGTATCAGTGTCACCTGCCGAAGATGGACGACTGGGGGGCCATCTCGTACAACAAGCCCCGCGGCAAAATCAGTGCCGCAGAGAATACGGAACTGTTCGGGCACTATCTGCCGGACGAAACCGATACCGATGAACGCGGGTGGGGCGGGTATCGTTCGGGACTGCCCCTGGCACTGGCCCTTCTGTTCTTGACGTCCACGCTGTTGGGGGCAGTCGGGGTCATCTCGATGCCACAACTGGTTGTCGTCTCCTTCGTCGCAACAGTCATCAGCATCTCGATGCTGCAGTTCTCCCGTTGACGGGTGGCGTTTCGCGTGATCGGTCGGCGTGTGAGTCAGTATCGGCCAGCATCCCATACTCGTCGGCGTCACCGACTGCGACCAGGTCGTGTTGCTTGTAGGTGTTAGTTACCACGAATGATTCGGGTCCGCTCGCACATCTTCGGCCAGTTCCCCCCACGCCCGGAGAGCGGTCGCATACGGAACGGTGAGCAGGGTGTAGGAGAGTCCTACCTGAGGAATCAGGTATATAACTAACGACCATTTCGATAGAATAAGAGGTATGCACTCACTCACGGGCGAAAGAACTCTGCCCCAGGATACCCGACTCTGCCGATGAGTTCGTCCGATTCCGAATCACTGACACCCGACGAAGTTTTCGAACTCCTCAGTAATCAGCGACGTTGCATGGTGCTGTACTCTCTTCACCAAAGTGGCGGGTCGATCGGGAAGAAAGAGCTTGCCGATCAGATCGCGACGATGGAGAACGATATCCCGCTGAGCGAACTGACCAGCCAGCAACGCAAGCGAGTCTACGTCTCTCTGTACCAGACCCATCTGCCGAAAATGGCAGAGATGAATGCGATCAAATACGACAAAGAGGAGGGGATCATCAATCTCACCGACCAGACCGACGAGATCTATAAATATCTCACAACGCCTGAGGAGCCGTCGTACTCGTGGAGGTTTCATTATCTCGTACTCGCAGCCGCCGGAGGCGTGGCGCTGTTTATTTCGTTACTGACCGTCTCTCTCTTCGATGCCGTTTCGACGCTGTGGGTCAGCGCTGGACTCCTCGTCATGTTCGCGGTTTCGGCCATCGGACAGTATTGGTACGTTCAAAACCAGAAAGCGGAGATTCCGATCGAACTGAGCCAATACGACAACGGCGCAGGAGGCATCGACGGCGTCGGGTAGTCGAACGACAAACTCCGGTCAAACAGACAGTCTCGTTATGTTCCACAACGCAGTTCGGCTCCCCGTTTCCGAACATTCTGAGCCGGCGCTTCCCATTGAGTCCTGCCAGTACGGGATCGCGGCTCCAGCTCCGAGAGAACGGTGCTGAATCCGTTGCACACCGGTACGCACCGCGACGGGGTACATACTCGTCAAATGGCGAGCCGAATACAGAGACGAGGGCGCGAGTCTCGGTCCCTTCGTTGGACGGGAACTCGTCAAGCAGGGCTCCGACGTGGGTCAACGCTGGCGTGCGGTGGAACGCGTGCGCAGAACGGGAGCGCTTCTCCGACGTCACTCAGTACGGTGCGAGATATCTCAGTAGGTGGAGACACACGAAGACGGCTGTTTGAGTAAGTACCGTAACGATGTTGATAAGCCGTTTATTATTAACTAGACGGTGTGCCACGAGAAAGTATGAGAGAGGCTCACAACGAGGCCAGCGTACTCATCTGTGAAACTGTAGCTGAATCGTTACAAGAGCCAATGGAAGCGTTACCGCCGCTTTCCAGCGCGATCGATTTCGACGGGTTAGACGCGCTCGTGACGGACGACCCGTCACACGATGTGACGATTACGTTCACCTACGCCGGGATGCGTGTTCTCGTTCACTCCGGGCCGACCGTATACGTCCGGCCAATCCATGATGAGTCGAAGAGCCCGCGGGACAGGCCCGTCTGACCAGCGAGCGTTCGATGGCTTCGAGCAACTCCCAGCGGTAGCCGATATCCGCCCACGTCTCGAACCCGATTCCCGGAACACGTACGCTCCCGTGTTCACGACCTTCGAGGACGGACTGACGGGATTCGCTCCTTGATTCAGATACTCTCGCTGCCGTCAGCAGCAACTATGAAATCGGGATCCTCGAAATCGACCGCTGGATGAACGTTGTGCGTCCCGCGGACCTCCACAGTGTTACTCGACGCCCCACTGATGGAGAACTATAATGCAGGCGGACGACGTATCCGACGACATGAGCAGCGAGACCGCCCACGAAACGCTTCCTGACGGGGGACACCAGAAAGCGGCGGCTGCGTTTGTCAACCGCGCGCGGTCTCAGCACGAGGAGGAGCTGGTGGCGCTGTACGTTTTCGGCTCGACAGTTCGCGGTGAGGCGTCCGGGCAGTCGAGCGATGTCGATGTTCTCATCGTCCTCGACGACGACGTCGACCGCGAGACGGTCGCTGAGTCGCTCCGTGATATTGCCCTCGACGTGATAATCGAGTATGGACCGGCCGTTGAGCTCCACATCCTCTCCGAATCCACGTTCGACTGCTATCGTCAAGAAGGGAATCCGTTCGTCCGAAACGTTCTTTCGGAGGGTCGCTCGTATGCCTGATGACGATTCACCCCACCCGTCGAGCAAGAACTCAAGCAGGCACACCGGGCTCTTGACGACGCTGCAAAGATGAGAGATGCTGAAGCCGGACGCCGCTGTGGTCAACAGACTCTATTACGCCGCATTTCACGCCATTCAGGCGGCTCTCTATGACCGTGGATTTGAAGCCACCTCTCACGGTGGCGTGCTCTCACTCTTTGGTTCCGAGATCATCGCGGACGGCGACGCCCCACGCCGCGACGGTCGGTTCTTCAGCCAACTCGCCGAGCTCCGCCAACAGGCCGACTACGGCTACGAAGAACCCGACGAGAACGTCGACGCACTTCATTCTCGAACCCGCCAGCTCGTCGCCGACATGGAGGCCCTCTGTTCAATCTCCGACTGATCATGCCCAACTACGCGCAGTTCGACAGTACGACGGCTTCGCGCAGTTCTACCGCCAGGAGATCGTCCCGGCGCTGCGCGACGACGCCGACGCTCCAGGACGGGCTGGCGTACTGAGGACGCGAAACCGCGCCGCCATGGCTGTCAAGCTAATAGTAAGCCAGCCATTACGGCCACAGTAGCGCCATTACCCGAGGCAGTGGGTCGAAACCGCCGCTCTCTGGGCACTGAGATAGGAGGGAGAGTAATCGCTGACAACTGCCCAATAACAATACTCCAACCGGGAGAACGTCCATCCGATACGGTCGTGACGCGTCCGCCCGGCGCGCCGTTCGTCCGTCGCGGCCACCACCACCAGATACCGCAGCCTCAGAGGCAACTATTGATGTCCCAGAACAGTCACGAATCACTCACCCAAAACGAAGCCTACGATCTCTTGAGCAACTCGCGTCGCCGGTTCGTCATTAGCCATCTCCGGGAACATGGTGAACCAATGTCGATCAACGATCTTTCCGACGCCGTCGCCGCATGGGAGAACGACGCGCCGGTCGAGGAGCTGACCGACAAACAGGTCAAACGCGTCTACGTCTCGCTCTACCAGACTCATCTCCCGACACTGAAAGACGCGGGCCTCGTTCATTACGACCGCGAGTCTGGGGTCGTGAGCTCGACCAGTGCGGTCGACGAGCTCGATAACTACATGCCCGAGTCGAAAGTCGCCGACAGACAGTGGCCGTTCATCTACGCGGGGGTCGCAGTCACCGCATTGGCGCTCTACCTGCTCATCACCGTGACCACGCCGGGGGATGCTGGCGCCATCACGGAGCTGTTCGGGCTGGTGACGGTCGGCGTGTTCACAGTCGTTGCGGCCGCACATTATCTCTCCCAGCGAGCGCGGTGAGACGGACGAAGCGGTCGCTTGCTCCACACGACGCGTCAGTAGGAACTCCTGATATGAATTAAAAGCGGCCGGCAACGGGCGGCCAGCCGCTGCGGAACCCACAAAAGGGGTGTGTGGGGATGAGATTGGGTAAGGGGGGGAAGAGACGAACCAAGCCGAGTTGGGCCGGGGGAATAGCCTCGATTCTCGGCTAGATGGTTCGCCTGCCCCATCAGGTGCAAGCCGCCGGATGGGTATTGTTATCCATTCCCTGCCGGTGGCTGAGCGGCCTCAGACGGTCAGGAACAGGGCCACGTTATGGGCGGCAACAGCCAGATTGATTATCGACGCGAGACCGTAGCCCACCAGCCGAACGGCCAGACGGTCCGGCACCGTTGTTCCGGGGAATCGCCGGACGGCGACGACGCCAAGCTCCGTCAGGAGGGCAACGATGAGAACAGTCACCGTTCCGAGACCGAGCAGCGCTGGGAGGACGCCGACCTGCTGTATCGCCGCCGCGGCGAGGGGATTCGACTCGCGGAGAGCCGGGGCGAGCCGGAGCCCGCCGACCGTGGTCAGCACGTCCGCCCCCTTCGTGAGCGTCAGGGCTCCGACCCCGATTATGACTTGCTGGCTGGTCGCGGGAGGGCGGGGAAGCGTGCTGGCGGGCGCGGGTGGATCTGCGGTCGCCATAGTCGACCTCCCGGTTGTGGGAGGATTGTTATAGGCCGAAAATCAGCAGTATTTGTTCATTTACTGCACGAATGGTGACCTCGGTGGCAGGCTACCGCCCGGCCGTTCTGGGCGGCCAGTCACTCCGAGGTCGTTTCGGTGTCCTGTGTGACCAGAAGGTCGAACGGAACGTCCTCGAGGACGGCCGAATCATCCACATACACGTCGACGTTCGGGGGTGTTCGGCAACATGTGGGCGACACGGAGGCCGGCCTCCTCGGACATCGTCTCCGTCTCCGAGATGTTGTCCGTCTCGGTGACCGTTCCTCCACAGCTGGCAAGGCGGACTGCCCGGTAATCGAACCAATGGCACCCAGGAGCCGTCGGCGTGAGTCTATCCGTGTTGTCAGTACGCGCGTCGACTTCGATGACTCTCCGTTCTTGTCGCGTGTCGTCCCCGGACGGTCAGTAGCTGGTGGCTTTGTTGAGAGAAAGAACAGGTCACGAGCCGGGTCAGCAGTCCCGAAGGCATCGGTCCGGCCGGGTGACATCCTCCCACGACTGAAGTCGTGGGCTTCCCACGCCCACCAAAGGGCGGTTCGTTGGTCTCTTCGGGTTTCCGACCCGACGAATCGATGGGAGTGCCAGGCCCCCGTTACTCCTATCCCGCAAGGGACTCGGGGGTACCTGATTATTTTGCGTCGGTCTGCATCCACGGGCTTACTTGTTTGATGAGGCAAACACCGAGTCAACTGCCAGTTTGTGGGGTGTCGAGACGCGACGGTTACCCGTCGCGCGACGACAGAGTATACGCTTGTGAGGCACTTAATCATCTCGAGGAGCGTTTTGGTCTGGGCAACGTGGTACTGCTCGTCGTCGGCCTGTCCGGACGGCGCGTCGAACAGCGACACGTCGTGGACGAGATGCACGTACAGCCGCGGTCGAATCGACGTGCGCGCGGCGAGGCTGGCCCCCACCCGACACGCGAGCGCGTGGAGCGACCCGCGGACGAGATCCCGGCCGATGTGTCTGAAGACCGAGAGTGACGGCCGTTCCTCGCGAATTCGCTGGAACAGCCGCCCAATATACGCCCGATTGGGGTCGTCGTCAGCCAGTTCAGCCTGAACATGCCCATGCCATGTCAGTCAACACGTTGCCATGGTGTGGACGGAAACTCGACGGTTGGAGCAGGACCGTCGAGTCCGTGCCATTGTCGCCGGCTCGGGGCGGACGTGAGCCGGGTAGATCACGTGCGTCCCGGGCTGGCGGCGTTTCCTTCTTTGTTGCTGATATATTTCGTTAATCGGGTAGTAACCTCCCCTTACGTCGCAAAAACGTCTCTCTCAGAATGAAGGCGGCCAGGCCCAGTCCGTCACTCGATCAGGTCTTTACTCTGGATGAGGTCCCACGCCTCCCGCCCCTCTGTCGTGATGCCGTACACGCGTCCCTTCCGTCGGTCTTCAGGGACCAGCAGTTCGACGAGGTCATGCTCGCTCAGCCCGCTGAGCGCGCGGGAGATGTGCGAGACCGAGAGCCCCTCGTCGGCTGCGATTCTCGATGGCGTGGCCGGGCTCGTGGCGAGCCGGCCGAGCACGGCGACCCGGTAGCGGGAGCTGATTACGTAGCCGACGACGTCCCAGTCGTCGTTCATGATCGTACACCCTCCTCGGCGCGACCTGTTCGTTGGGTTCTGTAGCGGTGTTGCAGCAGCGCGACCGAGATAACGAGTCCGATGACGCCGAATCCGACGACGAGTCCTGCAGTTGTCGCCGAGGCGACAAACCGTACGAGGAGGTAGGACAGCCCGCCGAGCAGGGCGACCCCCGCATAGAGCAGGCTCCACGGCGGCGAGCGGTGTTCAGATTCAGGCAGATACTGTTCAATCTGGCGTGCGCCCCCGTTGATGCTGACCTGTCCGGTGTCGGCGTCGTACTCGACGATGCCGGACTCTTCAAGTTTCGGGATGTGAGTCTGGTGAATCGAGACGTAGACGCGTTTGACCTGTTGGTCGGTCAGCTCCTCGACCGGCTGGTCGTTCTCCCACGACGCTACGTGTTTGGCAATCTCGCTCAAGGAGACTGGCTGCTGGCGCTTCTCGAGATGCGAAATGGCGAACCGTCGCCTCGGATTGCGCAGCAGGTCGTAGGCTTCATCTCTGGGTAGTTGGTGGGCCTGTGATTCAGACATCGGGTTCCTCTGTTGGCGGCCGGATACATTGTAACCCTCAGACTACAACGGATGTCCGCCGCTTGGCGGGCGACGAAGGGGTGAGGACACACGCTCACTCCACCGTCACGCTCTGTGCGAGGTTCCGGGGTTTGTCGATGGTTCGACCGAGCTGGTCGGCTATGTGGAAGGAAACAAACTGGAGCTGGACGTTGGCCAGCACACCCTGGAAGTCGGGGTGGGTGTCGAGAATCAGGAGATACTCGTCGACGCGATCGCGGGTTCCCGTCGCACTCCCAGGGCCGACACCGACGATCAGGGCGTCCCGCGCCCGGGCCTCCTCGACGTTTTTTCAGCATCTTTGCGTCGTTCTGGCCGTCGAAGACCGCCAAAACCGGGGTGTTCTCAGTCACCAGGGCGATCGGGCCGTGTTTGAGCTTCGTCGTAGAGCGTCCCGATAAGGCCGCCTTTCATGCAGATATGGCCACGCAACAAGGTTGCTCGGCGTTGAACAGATGCTCCATATGGCACGACAGTTCACCTGTAGCGAGTGTGCGTTCATGGTTCGCTCCGACGACAACAACGAACTCATCGACCTCGTTCAGCAGCACGCAGACAAGGCCCACAGCATGCAAGTCTCCCAGTCTGACGTTCGCGACGGTTGGGAGTCCGTCGAGATGGAAGCCCAAGACTGAGCAATTCCCGACCAACCCATTCTTTCGCTCGGTCTGTTCGAAACGGCCTCGCGAACTCCGAGACGAACCGGTTCGAAACGCTGGATTAGGCTCCGTACTGAGCGTATGCTGTCCGTGCTGGTCCGGGACTGTGTGAGTAAGGAAACTGCGTGTCATAGAGTGGGTTCGATGCAGCAGTCACGATTTAGACTCTGTAGTTTTGCTAGGCAGCGGTCGATTTGGGGTGATTTCAATAGATGTTCTCGTTGCTGATGTGGTAATCTTTATCCCTGTTTCACCGCTCCTCGACTGGCAATTCGGTGAAACTAATAGACAGTGGTTGCCTTGTGGGAAACGGTCTATCTTCGGATTGTTTCTGAATGTTTTAGCGTTGATTGTGGCGTCGTCTAGAATCTATAAAGTCAATATATTGACCATAACAATATCCGATCCGTAAGACACATTCAAAAGAGGGTATTATGAACAATACAGAATGTTGTCGACGATTAACAACGCGACGAAAACTGGTTGCCACGCTCTGTGGAAGTTCTCTAATTAGTGCAACAGGCTGTCTCAGCTTCAATTCCGACAAAAACTCTCAAACCCCACAAACAAACTCTGAAGAGACACAAAAAGAGCCTCCTCGAATCGGGCTTGGTGCTGATACGTTTGAACGATTTTCTGGGCTTGAAGTAGTTGATGGGCGACTGTCCCCGGATACAGAGCGTCACGTTACCGGAACACAGTGTGCTGCCTTAGAAACTGGTGCAGATGGCGCTTGGCTCCACATTTCATTGGACGAACCGATGGACTTCAGCAATGCTCGACTCTCTTGTTACCTCGCAACCGACGGGACATCAGCTGGAAAGTATCTTTATGCGAATCTGAGTGATAAAGATGGCAACCGGTTCCGGACACGAACTGTGATACGAAGCCATGGAGAGTTGATTCAAGTCGACTTCGCTATTGTCAATCCGCAAGTCGACAATGTAGCTGTTGATTTGGAAAACATTACCAGAGTTTCCTTTCGACCAGGGCCGAGAGACCAATCGGGCAACGAAGTCGTCTATCTTGATTCTCCGAACCGGGTCGTCGCTCCGGACACCGCTAAAGTCGTGTTCCAATTTGATGATGGGAATAAAACAGATTACACAGAAGGATTGCCGTACCTTTCTCAATATGATTATCCCGCAATTACCTATGTCAACACAAATACTATTGGTGACACAGGAAAGCTTGATCAAAGACAGCTACAAGAACTAAAGGAAAAAGGATGGTTAATCGGTTCGCATACGGCCGATCATGTTGATCTCAAAAAGTTGTCTGACACTGCTGAGATTGAACGACAGGTACGCGATGCACAAGAATGGCTCGTCGACCACGGGTTCACTGAAGGAGCACGCCATTTTGCCTATCCATACAATAGAATTGATGAGCAGGCACTTTCGGTTGTCTCTCGGTTCCATGATACCGGTCGAGTTTGGGGTTGGCAACCCATAGCACGACCATCAAACCTTCAAGTAATACCGGGAGAGGGAGATCCGACGCCAACAAAAATACGGGAAGTACTTGACCAGGTGATTCAGTACGGTGGTGTAGTTTCTATTTGGTATCACAGTTTATCAAAAGATGAATCTTTAAGAAATTTCAAAGCAGTTGTCGACGAAGTTCGTGAACGCGAGCGTGTCGGTGACGTAGATGTTATTCGACATGATGAACTTGAATCCCTTGCGAGCAGTACAAAATAATCGGTTCTGTAGTTTCGGTACACCGCGGTTGATTTCACGAGTAGCGGACGCTCCGGCGAAGGTTGTAGGCAGTGGCTTTCAGCAGCATTTCACGGAACTCTAACTATCAGGGTCGCGCACACACGACAGCGCCGAGCGTGCGCTTGATCGACGAAACGACGGTCTCTGACATGGAGCGCTGGTGAGTACGGGTGTTGGTCGAACAGTACGAGAAGCAAAAACAACTCAGCTAGCCCCGGCTGAAATCACGACCTTCAACCTCGAATTTTCCTGAGAAACCGTCGTCCCGAACCGGCAACAGACCGAACCACCTGTTGCCCCAACGGTACGATTAAGCCGCCGATGGCCCACTCTCCTGCAATGAACGAGCCCGAGGACGACACGACGGGAGCTGAGCCCCCGGACGCAAAGTCGGAGGGCTCACCGCAGTCGGACGCCGACGATAGCCAAGAGCGCGCTTCCTCGACCGAAGCCGCCCCGACGTCCGTCGCAGCCCAGGCGGCCCTCGACGAGGAGGCCCTCGACGTCCCGAGAGAGCTCACGTCGACAGTCCGGTTGCAGTGGGTTATCGGCTCGACAGTGGCGGGTGTCATCTTCAGCGTCGTGATTGCTGGAATCGCGCTCGCTGTCGGAACGCAAACGAACGCCTTTCCCGGAACCGTTCAGGCAGCCGGGACGGTCGGTGGGGCAGTGTTCGCGCTCGCCCTGCTCTTGGGCGTCGTTCGGGCTGTGCTCCTCTATCGCTCCTGGTCGTACGTCGTCCGCGCGGACTCGCTGTTCCTGAGTCGCGGCGTGTTCACTCGCGTGCGGACGGTCGTCCCCTACGTTCGGGTCCAGCACATCGACACGATGCGGGGGCCGCTGGAGCGGCTGCTTGGGCTGTCGACGCTGGTTGTCTACACCGCCGGCTCACGCGGGGCAGACGTGACCATACCGGGGTTGACGCCCGAGCGGGCATCGACCCTTCAGCAGCGCCTCGAGCGCCTCGCCATCGAGTCCGAGGAGGCGGATGCCGTATGACCGGCAGGACTGACCGGGGTGCCCAGCCGTGAGCGAAGCCGACCTGACGGAGCGGGCCTTCCATCTCCACCCCCTGTCGGTGCCGTACCGCATCATCGAGCGGGGCGCAGCCTTCGTCGTCGGCCTCGTGGTCATCGGGCCCCCCGTGTTCGGCTCGATTGCAGCTGCTGTCGGCGTCGATATTGCTCTCCTCCTCGGTATTGTGGTCGTGGGCGCCGCCGTTGGCTACGCCGTCGCCGCCTACCGCCGGTTCGAGTACGAACTGACGGCAGATACGTTCGATATTCGCTCGGGCGTCTTCGCCCGACGGAATCGGGAAATCCCACTCCGCCGGATCCAGAACGTCGACATCAGCCAGAACGTTGTCCAGCGCGCGCTCGGCATCGCGGCACTCAGCCTCGAAACAGCCGGAGCGAGCGGCAGCGAGGCCAACCTCCGGTTCCTCAACAAGGAGCGGGCAGAGCGGCTCCGGAGCGAGATCAGCCGGCTCCGGCGCTCGGAGACCGGCGAGGCGACTGAGGAGGAGCACGCCGAGACCGTCTTCGAGATTTCTGACCGCGAACTGGGCCTACTGGCGTTGATCTCGGCCGACCTCAGGCTCTTCTCGGGGTTGGTCGTTCTCGCCTCGTTCGTCGCCCCGTCGATGGTGCCGATGGCTGAATCCGGGGGATTCGACATCGGGTTCGAATCGATCCTCGGCACGCTGTTCGGCCCGACAATTGCGCTCATCAGCTTCTTCGGGGCTATCCTCGTCTACGGCGTGATCAACGCCACCGTCTACTACGGGTTCACGCTCTCCCGTAGTTCGGCGGAACTGCGCTACGAGCGCGGCCTCCTTCAGCGCTACAGTGGGACGATCCCGCTGGAGAAGGTCCAGTCGCTCACTGTCGAGGAGAACGTCATCGCGCGTGCGCTCGGCTACGCGTCGTTGGATATCGAGACGGCCGGCGGCGGCGGCCAGCAGGAGCAGGGCGCCTCCCAATCCGCAATCCCGCTCGCGACGCGAACCCGTGTGTTCGATCTGCTGAACTCGGTCGAGGCGGTGGGCGACGTGCAGTTCGAGCGACCACCGAAACGCGCGAGACAACGGTACATGGCGCGGTACGCGGCTGTCGTGACCCTCTTCACGGGTCTCCTCTTTCTCGTCCAGCAGGCCGTCTGGGCGACGTTGGCGTGGTGGCTGGCGCTGGGCCTGCTCCTCATCGTTCCGCCCGCGGCTCACCTGAAGTGGACACACCGCGGCTACGTCGTCGGCGAGAATCACGTCGTGACCCGGAACGGGTTCTGGGTGCGACAGACGAAAGTCGTTCCCTACTACCGGGTCCAGACCGTGCTGAGTTCGGAGACGGTCTTCCAACGTCGTCGACACCTCGGGACGGTCACAGTCGATACCGCCGGAGCGCGGAGCCTCCTCGACAACGATGCCAGGGCCGTCGATATCGACGCCGAGACAAGCGAGCGTCTCCGTGAGCAGGTCTCGACCGAACTCTACGAATCGCTTCGAAGACGGCGTGCCTCGGCACCGCGGTCAGGCAGTCAGATTGAGTAACGTTCACCCCGAATGCGGGAGAACGTTGAATGAGTTTATCCTTCCAGGGGGTGAGTGGGAGCGCATGATTCGGAAGCGGACCAGGTGAGCCGTCGTTGCCGCCCGCCTCGGCGGCGGCGTGCTTGGGGGCTCGGTCGCGGGCTGGGCTGAGACGGGAGATACAATCGCCGAGCGTTCTTCTCAGATGCGTTCGCGCTTGGCCGTCAGCTACCGTTTCGGAGAACCACGCCACTCTTCACCCGATACGCACGAGCCGGAATATCGGTTTCCGAGTCGGGACGGTGAATCGGATGTAACCAACAAATCGTAGTGTACGCCGAGTCTGTTGGTTAAGACGAATGAGCGAGCAGGAGATTCCTGTACTGAACGACTGCTCGCAACGAATTGCGGACAAGGCGGGGGGTAGTGATTGACGCGTTCAGGAGTTGAGTCAAGCCGAACCGGTTACACCACCCAACAGCGACAAGGGAGAAGGGTCGAGAAGCGCTACTTGAGGGTCTGCTGTTTGTTCAGCCAGTTTTTGGTGAGTTCGTTGAAGTCGACGGAGTCGAACCGGGAGACGGCCTCGAGCACGTCGATGGCCGTCGACGGCTCCACGCGGAGTTCGAAGGTGTAGGCCTTCCCACCGACGGAGCCGGAGGCGGATTTTCGGGCTCGGATGATGCTCAGCATGTCGAGTTCGATGAGGTGATCGCGCATCCGGCGCTGTGCCAGCTGGTCGGCGTCGATATGCTCGGAGAGTGATTTGTACACGTCGTACACGTCCCGGGTCCGGATGCCGGTGTGGCCCCCCAGTTCGAGAATCGTCACTGCTGCCAGCGCGAGGTGGCCCTGTGTGGTGAGCTGCTCCATCCCCTCGATGATGAGCTCACGTTCAGCTTCGCCTTGGGCCGTCCGGACGTGTTCCTCCTCGACGCAGGTGCTGTCCTCGGATTCGGCGATTGCGGCAGCCTTACGGAGGTATTTAATCGCCTGCCGGGCGCTCCCCTTGTCCTGGGCTGCATAGGCAGCACAGAGCGGAATCACATCGGCGGATAGCACGTCCGAGTCGATACGGAGTAGCGTACAGTCGCTCCGGTCAGCCTCCACGTGGTCGAAACTGTCGGCCAACGAGCCGTCGTCGGTTTCGAGCTCGACACAGACATCAAACTGTTCGCCGTCCGGCGTCTCATAGAGTAGCGACGTTTCGCGGAACGCCTTACTCGCCCGACGGGAGAGGATATCCCGAAGCTCGGCCGCGTCGTAGGGCGCGAAGAATATCGAGTCGTCGTAGAGGCTGTCTTTCGCGGCAGGGTCGAGGTTGTCCCGCCACTGGAGGTCGTTGCTGATTCCGATAATCGACGGGTAAACGTCATCGTTGACGTAATCCTTGTCCCGCGCACGCGGGAGCGAGTAGAGAATCTTGTCGTCGGTCCCGAGGTTGTCGATTTCGTCGAGGACGATGATGACCGTTCCGCCGGTCTCGTTCATCCCGCTCCAGAGGTGCTCGAGTACCTTCTGCATGGAGTGACCGTTCGGGTTCGTGCCACTGAGCTGTTCACAGAGTCCACAGGCGAGCGTGTAACTCGAGGAGATTCCTTCACAGGAGAAGAAGACGGTGGTGAGTTCGAGGTTCTGTGAGTCGGCGAACGCCTCCAACTCCGCGAGTTCGGCTTTGGCGGCCGCCGTCTTCCCCTGCCCTGCTTTCCCGGAGAGAAACGTGTTCTCGGCACCGGCACCCCGCGCGGCGGGTTTCAGCGAGCGGCGGAGCTTCAGTATCTCCTCTCGCCGTTCTGGAAGTGTCGTCGGTGTATGTCCCTCCTTGAGGTAGTCCTCGCCACCGACTGCAAAGATCTCGGATGTGGTCGAGTAGGGGGACGAGTCCATCGTGCATACTGCGTGTACGCTACCCACATAAACCCCCATGTCCGTAATGTCCGGGTTGTCCGAATAACCCCCCAGGCTGTCCGCAATCGCCGCCAAAGTACGCAGCCCAAACGGATACCACGGTATGCGAACGAAACACCCACCCACCCCCGCCCCCGGGGTTGTCCGCAATTATCCGAAAATAGTGAGGGTGGGGGTAGAACCGTTGTTGCCGTCGTTACCTGTCGAAGTGGCGTCATTTTCGTCGTAAACGCCGAACGGACGGTAACGTCTATTATAACGTTTTCGTTAACAAGTAGTAAGTAGTAAGTAGTACGCTTCTACCCGCAATATTTGCTGATCTTCTCACGCCTTTAAATACCGCTGTAACTACCGCACCGTTCTCAGATCAGCTACCGACTTTCTGTTCACCGTGAATTGCGGACAACCCCGGGGGCGGGGGTCCACTGGCTTTCGACGTGAACGGGCAGCAACGGCGACGGCAGCTTCCGTGCAGGTCGGAGTACCGCCTATTAGCTCCTGTTGCTCGACGTTCGGGCAGCCGTCACTCCTTTCGTGGTCGGTTCGCCACGAATGCCTGAAAGCACCGTTTCGACACCTTCGGACCCGAACGTGGATTTGTCCGGGCGAATCGGGTGGGAACTCCGGGATGCTGCCTCCGCTTCTGAACAGTATTCGACCGTCTCTTGCCGTGGGATTGCGGACAACCCCGGGGGCGGGGGTGCTTGAGTTCGGAACGCGACCGGTATCAGGAATCGTCGCCGTTGCTGACCGGGCCGTTGTACTGCGACCGGATCTTCTCCCCCGTCCCGCCACTGCCAGTAGTAGTAGCGATTCCCGTTTATTTCCTTGACTGTCGTCGACGCCTTGGCCGGGACGCTGTCCGGCCGGTCCGTCCCAGCAGCAGCTTGCGCTGTGCTCCCGTTCTCGTCTTGTTCGGCGTCGTCCTCACCGGGAGCCACGTCACCGGCAGTCTGTCATTCCCGCCGGTAGCTCGCGAGCGCCTCCGCATAGACGGCGAGTGTTTCCAGGCTATCGGGCGACCAGTTCTGGATTGCGCCAACGACCGCGTCGGGCAGTTCGGCCGGCTCTTCTGGCGGCGATGAATCGTTACCGGACATCTTTGTGGTCCTGTATTAACCAACACTGACGGCGACAACATACCGCTGTTGGTTAAAACAGCCACTCGGAGCGTCAAACGTGGACTGTGGAGGAGTTGTCGGATTCATCCCCGCGCTAACGCATGGGGCTTTCTCCTTGAATTTCCGTAAACGGCCCCGGGCAGAAACACCAGAAACGCGTGAACGGTCCCGGAGAGATACGACCGATGGACGTTTGAACGGCGGTGAGAACGCTTCGACAGCGCTCGAAGGCGCTGTCCGTTCACGACAGCGGGACGACGTAGGATTCGACGAAGTCGCTGAGTTTCGCCTCCAGTTTCGCACGGTCGACGAAGTATCGGAACCGCAGACTGTACGCATCGTCCATCTCGTCGATCGAGACGCTGCTGAACTTCGGTTCGTACCTCTCCCGTTGGGAACTCTGCCACTCGGCCTCGGAGAAGATACAGAACGTCTTCGGGTCCCGGCAGCGTTTCTCGGCGTCGCGGAGCCGAAAATACACCGGGACGGCTCCTACTTCGGCACCGGCCCCGTCGTCAGTCCGGCTTTCGTCAACGGCCTCGGGGTCCAGTGGTTCGAGACGCGGAGCGTCTCGTCATCACGGAAATCAACGATTTCCGTCCGACCGCGAGGCTTGTCAGTGGACTCCCGTTCTAACCGAGTAACTCGGTAGGCGTGTAATCGCCGTTCACGTTCAGCGTCCCTGACTTGAGAGCCAGTTGACTGGTGACCCATCCACCGCGAGACTTTTGCCCGCAATGGATATACCTGCAATACCGCACGGCGATGTTCTTCGCCGCGTTATAATCCGCGTTCGTCTCATACCCACAATCCACGCACTCGAACTGCTTGTCCTCCCGATTGTCCTCGTGCGTAAACCCACAGTGCGAGCAACGCTGACTCGTGTACGCCGGATTCACGAAGTCCACGAACAACGCTGTGGATTCGACCTTGTACTCCACGATTTCCACGAACTTCTTGTAGGCCCACTGCTGGAACTCGACCCATTAGCGATGTTCTCGCGGATATAGTCAAGATTCTCGAATATGATGCCGTCCACTTCAACAGACTGGACTTCCGAGATGAGATCGTTTGCGCGGTTGTGCAACCAGTCCAACGACCAATCACTGAATTTGATTCCGATGGACTGAATCGTGAGGTGGGCCGACCGCGTTCCCGTCTGTTGGAGACGGGCGCGGCGTTGCTCGTACTGGTCGCGGTTGTGATTCAGATAGTTAGCACTCCAATGAACGCTCCAGTGCTGGTGACGGCGAACGCGCCAGTCACGTTCAAAT
>Ga0306906_1000053_pt1 | contig 72790 bp, 79 predicted proteins | sample AntRauTorcE11897_FD_190405 | JGI IMG/M metagenome (GOLD analysis project Ga0306906, IMG submission 190405) | Saline lake microbial communities from Rauer Islands, Antarctica - Metagenome Torckler E11 #897 (v2) (version 2) | ecosystem: Environmental > Aquatic > Non-marine Saline and Alkaline >...
GACAAAACAGATTGAATAAAATAATCTGACCACTTATAATCAATCCAGCAATCCGGAGTAGCTCAATGGTAGAGCGACGCCCTGTTAAGGCGCAGGTTGTCGGTTCGAATCCGACCTCCGGAGCCAAGCCAAGCACTATCGCAAGATAGTGTTTTTGTTTTGTGAGATAATGCGAATATGAAAAAAATATTCATCTACCTAGCTGTGTTGTTAGTAGGTTTGTCTCTATTGATTTTTACTCCAAGCTTTTCCTCTGGAACTAGTGGTGGATACACAACTGTAGAGTCTTGTGATGATTCGGCAGAATTTGGCTGCATAGATGGCGAGAGGGCTGTGGCAACAGATACATTCCAAACAGAAACTAATCCAGTTTATTTAGCTATGTATGTTTCAGGATTGATGCTAACTGTTGCATCAGGATCCATGCTGATTCGAATACTTTATTTAATCAGGAAAAGTTCGTAGCTTTTTCAAGCCTTCGAGGAAAGATAAATAATTAAAATCGTGGTATCCGCGAATAAACCTTACTAGCCAGCAAAATAATCATTCTTGATTGCGGTTATAACTTCGTCTATTACGCTGAGCCATATGAAAAACACCTCGCCAGGAACGCGGGGTGTTTTTCATATAGCCATCTGTGATGTAGGATTCGGACCGACAATTGAGTAATCGATAGCAAACGATCGGTGCGTCCGCGACGAGCTATCGCAGAAGCTCGCTTCGAGAAGGTGAATAAACGCGCCATAAGCAAATCCGACCTCCGGAGCCGAGCATAAACACTATAGAAGTATAGTGTTTATGTTTTTGATATACTCATGCCATAAGCACAACAACATTACTAGACTATTTAGTGCCGATCGGAAGATACCTCCGACTTTCTAGACCAACTTATAAATGGCAAGAGCTCATGCTTTCGGGAGTAGCACAAACATTTCTCGTGTACTGGTTATTTTCTTTCATACCTCTTATTGGAGGAATTCTTTATATGGCCTTGCTAGTTCCGTTAAGCGCAAGACAGCACATAAAAGAGAAAAGCATAAAAGTAAGTAGTAAAAAATACGAACTTTATCTTACGTATTTTGTTGTTATAACTATCGGCTTTGGCGGTTTGTGGGGCTTTATTGGCCACGCTTTTTTGGCAGACAACATAGCGGAGAAAATCGGCTGGGCGACTGGTAGCCCTTTTCAGGCTGAACTCGCTTTTTATACACTAGGCTCGGCCATAGCTGGACTCATGGCGGTCTGGCTAAGAGGAGTCTACTTAATTGGATTAGCGGTAACTAAATCTGTCTTTTGGCTTGGAGCTGCTTTTGTCCACATTCAAGATGCAATTGTGAATCAAAATTACTCAACTTATAATATTGGAGCTCCGTTAATTGGGGACATCCTTCTGCCCGCTGTGCTTATATACATAATGTATCGTATGTATTCGGACAAAAAACAAACAGTAAAATAGTTCTCTACTCATTAATATCGTGGACTGCGTAGGATCTACTAAAATAAACATCGATGCTCCGCCAAGAAGTACCTACATTAAATTGTAGTATATAATAAACTTGTACATCTAATTAAGCGAAAGAAAAATATGGAACTTTTATACCTAGTAGCAGCACTGGCAACAACTCGAACCATTCATGGTTCGATGGAGCCGAAAAATATCATCGATAAATTATCTAGACTCGAAAATGCAATAAAAACAGGCAAGATACGAAAGCCAATGATGCAGGGAATTGATACACGTGCAAAATCATACGGCGTAGCTGCAGTTGCTATTGCAATACCAACGATTATCTCCTACTTTGTCATTGGTTTTATCGATCCTCCGCAAGATGCACTGCTTTGGTATACGGCAATCGTACTACTAGTAGGCGAACTGTATTTGACTTATGCAATCGACAATTATCATGTCCAGATTGAAAAGGTAACCCAGGCGCAGAAAAAATAAACAAGAGCTTTGTTTAGTGAGCTATATCTTGCTTTATGGCAGTTATAACTTCCTCTATTACGGTGAGCCAAGCATAAGCACTATCGAAAGATAGTGTTTTTATTTTATATGTAATACAAACAAAGGAATATAGTATAGCTACCTCTTCACTATCCCGATTTTTACCGATGCCGTGCCTTCAAACTAACCCAACATTTATTTATAAATTTAATGTAGTGTAACAGAGTTGCTTATTAATACTAACATTGACAAAATGTAAAAAGATTGCTATAAATTATAGTACTAACTAAAAACAAAAATATGCCAGAAACAATAAAGCCAGACAGTTATATAGAGCAAATCGGGCTAGCCGAAGAAATGGCGTATGCAGAAAATGATTTTCATATTTTAAGCAAGTATGCCGGAGGAATTGCGCTGCAAGAATCATCCTCCGATGAAGCTGATGGGAAGAATATTATAAAAGAAGCATTGCTCAATGAAGCGGACAACGCCAGTAAAGCTACATTTAAATCTAGTGAAGTAGAGAAGCCTCACGATACCCATGAGTTAGGTGAAGCTCTAGATGAGCTGGGTGTTATAGCTGTCCACAGGGGCCATAAACCAAGTGACGTAGAACAAGGTATAAGCGCTGGTGGTGACCATTATGATATGCCACGAGCCACAATCCATTGGTCTTTAAATCACTTGGTTACCCCACACCTACACGCAGAACACGACGGAGACTATATTGTACTATCTCCACTATCTAGTTTGGTTGAAGCTAATGGAGCGCCTGCTGTGCTCTACCCAGTCGACACATATTTTAAAGTGAGTAGCGGAGATGTATTAGATATCCCAAATAATTCGACAATCATAGAGTTGAATAATGATCAGGAAGAGGCAGTAGTTATAGACGGAAGCACTATTATGATTAAAGACAACCTATCTCCTGAAGAAACGTTAGAAGTAGCAAATGAGTTCGGACTAAGACCCGAGGTAGTTGAGTTTCAGACATTGATCGAGGGCGTGGTTGCTTCACAGATATTACGCATGGGCTCAGGAACCGTAGTTAAGGGGGGTGCTCATTATACAAATAATGATAAATTTGAGCGCGATATTAGTTCAGTCGCCAAGGAGTATGGTCTTAGGACTGGCCTACACTATGCTCAAGTAGAGGGTCGATTTGAGGATGCTTATAAGAAATACATATATGAGGTAGAGGAGGGGGATCTCTCACAGCAGACGGTAATAGACCTCTGGGCTCTCGCTGCTTCAGCTGGAAAGGAAACATACTCCCGCATGATAGAGAACGGTCAGCTACCTGGACTTAAAAAAGTAAAAACCCCTGAGGACGTGGGCGATGTGTGGTAATATTCGGTGCGATCGCCTGCAGGATCCTGTTGCTTATGACCTTTACGTACCGAAGCTCCACAAGAGACCGAAGACCGAACAAGCGCAGAGCTAGGCCAAACAAGTCCAATCATCTGACTCGTCAATTCACCCAAAGATCCTTAATGGGTGTATCTGGAAACTAACCGAAACATTCCCTGGCGAAGTCTATAAGCCGTCAAAAAGATTATTTCGTTTAACTAAGCACAAATAATAGTCCATGTCTCATCTACTGCGGCGAGTCAAACTGAACGCAATTCTGTTTCTGGGCTATTAGCTACTAGTACTATTTTTACTAACCCTGCTGCACCAAACAGGGATAGCTTTAAGATGATAATGCCAAATAAATCCCGTCATGCGTATGACGGGATACAACGCTGTAAATACAGTAGTATAGACATCAAAAAATTCTCCCTCTATAATATATACATATAGAGAGAATGGTACCCAACCATGAGTGAAGAGATACAGCTAAACAGCAACCAGATACACCTACTTAAACTAATCTATAAACTTCGCTTCGTTACTAACCACCTACTCAGTCAATACCTTTATCAAGCCAGATCAACCATTAATGAGTTTAAAAAAACTCTTTCCAATAAAGACGTTATCGAACTCAATGATAATCAGGCGCTGGTCATTAACGGTGATAATAGGTATGTTGTTGAGGGCGAGCAGCCGGACTTATAGCGCGCCAGAGCTTGAGTTATGAAATGAGCATCTCATCAGGAACATGGGGTGCTCTTTTTATTTCTCTATAACGTCTCTAAGTCATCAAACTAACCTAAGTACGGGTATTAAGTCAGTAAAGTGTTTACGAGCTATGAACCAATCTAGAGTTTTAGGGAACGATCCTTCGTTATTAAGCAGTAGACTTTTGCTATGATAAAAAGGTGAAAAAACCTTTTAATAAAATAATTCGAATCCTCTTAACTACAAATAGTCTGATACTAATATCAAGCGCTATGCTTGTCCCTATTTATGCTTTATTCGTGGAAGACATAGGCGGCAATCTATTGGCTGCAAGCTACGCTTTTGCGGTGTTTGCGTTTATGGCTGGAGTTACCACTCTTTTGTCGGGTAGATATACTGATAGATTAGAAAATTATCGATTAATTATGGCACTTGGCTATCTTCTTGTTGGCTTAGGATTTCTAGCCTTAACTGTTGTTAATTCAGTGCTTACGCTGTTTATTGTTCAGATTATAATTGGCATAGGTAACGCAATTTATGCACCAGCTTTTGATGCAGCTTACTCGGAGCATCTTGATTCTCACAGGGCCGGCAGTGAGTGGGGAGCATGGGAAGCAATAAATTATTTTACTGCCGCTATTGGCGCGGTATTAGGCGGGGTGCTGGTTACAACGTTCGGATTTGAAGTGATGTTTGTTGTCATGGCTTCGCTTTGCTTTACAAGTTCTCTGTATATATTTAGGCTACCAAAAAAACTTCTATAGACCGTAGGTAGCTTTAGCGCGTCTGTTTGTATTTCATCTACAACCTCGGACCAAGAGATAAGCGAGGACGCCGATGTGAGCAGAAAAAGGCCTAAGCAACTAGTTCGGGCGGTCAGTGTGTGGGATAATTCAAGAATGAAAGCATTGATTACAGGCGGTACAAGCGGCATTGGACTCGCACTAGCGGAGGTAATGGCAGAGCATGGCCACGACTTAGTATTGGCGGCTCGCAGTGCAGGGACATTGAATGAAGTTGCACAGAAGCTTTCCGATAGATATAAAGTCAAAGTCTCAACCTATGAAATTGATTTATCAACACCAGGGTCTGCCAAGCAACTACATAAGCAAACAAAAAATGAAGACATAGACATACTAGTAAACAATGCCGGCGTCGGCTACGTCGCTAACTTCTTTGAAGGAGACATTGAACGCAACAAGTCAATGTCGCATTTGAATATGGTGACGGTGATGGAGTTGTGCCATTACTTTGGGAAAGACTTCAAAGAGAAAGATAGCGGAAAAATTTTAAATATCGCATCGACAGCCTCCTTTCTGCCCGGCCCGGCCCAACCCGTTTATTACGCATCGAAGGCGTTTGTCCGTAGCCTGAGCCGGACATTGGCGCATAACTTACGAAACACCAAGGTGAGCGTGACTGTGCTTCATCCAGGAGTAACAAAAACTCACTTTTTTGATGAAGCAGATGCTCCAAAACAATCCAAGGGCGCCAACCCTCGAGACGTGGCGACTGTCGGCTACGATGCGATGATGCGCGGTCAAGTAGAGATAACGCACGGTTTTTGGAATAAAATTTTGACGAATGTGTTTGTACGACTAGTACCGTACCGTCTGCAGGCTCCAATTGTCGACAAGTTATCTGAAGTTTAATTACCTCGGCAAGCTGCATGCCGTGCTATCATAAACCTGCTTATGGAAAAATATAAAGGCAAAGCCTATAAAGGCGATGATTCTGAAGAAGATGAGCCGAAGCGCCCGAATAAGGTGCTAAGAAAAATTAGAAATGTATTGCTAGGTATTGTGGCGATGGTGGTAGTGTTTGTGCTGGCTGGGTTAGCGTATGTGTACTTTACGGAGCCGGCTGACATTACGCCCGCTGAGGTTCCAGAAGAGCAACAGCAAGATGAATTGCAATCATTCGGTGAGCCTAGCACGCCGCGTCCAGACGCGCCAGTTGGGGTGTCGGTTCAGGCGTTTACATCTCCAGTTGCGCCTGGCTCTAACGTGTCGTTAGCTGTCAGAACCTTGCGAGATTCCAGCTGTGAAATTGCGGTCTATTCTGATGAAGAGTCACAAACAAAAGTAAACGATTCAGGCTTAATCACAAAAATAGCCGATGAGTATGGAAACGTTAGCTGGACGTGGACGGTTAACGCCAGTGCGTCTGAGGGTGAATGGCCAATTGAAGTTGAGTGTACTCGTAATGAACAATCTGGTGTGTTGCTGCCGGTATTAGAAGTGAAACTGCCTGAATAGGCTAGTTCAGAGCGCCAACACGCATCTACTCTAGCGAAGAGATGTAGCTAGTTAGCTGGTCGGTAGAAAACCCTCCAGTTGCATCGATTAGCACCAGTAGATCATTTTTGATAAGTATGACTGAGCGTCTGCCGTCAGCAACTGCTCCAATATAAGCTGCGTCTCCTTCAATAGTAATTTTTTCGAGGACACCGCTTTCGCGAGCGGTACGCTCTAATTCGCTAGTAGTGTTCTCTTGAAAGTTTGGCGGCAACTGTTGCTGGCTGACCCTAATGGGCGCGCCGTTAATTTCGTCTACAAAAACATAAACCGGGTCGGTGCCTTTGGGGCTGACTCTAAACCAGTCGATGCTGCTGTCGTCTTGGCCGCCTGGAGTTAGAGTGTTGTACTCAGGCGTGCTGCGCTCTAATTGGTTGAGTTGGCTGCTAGCCACAGAACCGTCAGAGTCTGACGCTAATTCGTTGTTAGATTCGTTAAATGGGCCGAAAACAATCAACGCACCGGCTACTAAAAGCAGCGTGGCTCCACCAAGTATGGTTTTTTGTTTGGTGTCGAGACTGTGTAGACGGTTTCGTAGGTTTGACCACCGCAGTACAGGTAATGATGGCAGGTTAATACTGAATTCAACCTTGCGTGAGCTTTGTTTTTTGTCCAAAGGCCTGCTTTTATTCACTCTTTTTTTGTGCTGGGCGGGGTTGCCTGGGGGGTTTTTTGACTGGCCGTTCCTGCTGGAGGTCTGGCGACGTTTATCTGTGGTTGGCTTTCTGCCTTTTATGTTCATGAGGCCAGTATATCAGCAGCTAACGTTAAAACCCGTCAACTGGGGTGTCGAGCGGCTGTTGGAGACCACCAGTAAAGGTGCGGCCATGCATCAGTCGTTTGTTGGGATCGGCAGTGAACTGGAGCGTGAGGTCGTTGATGGTCGGGCCACGCTCAACATCTTCTGGGTAGCCATAGGCTTTAGAGCTGTCTACAGACACAGAGAAGTAGTAGAACCTGGCGCAATCGGTGTCGGTGCCACTGCCATCAAGCGGATTATAGACTCCAGGCTGGCCAAGTGTGACGTTACCGAAGTTGACAGTTTGACCCCAGGTCGTCATGGCTGGGCTGGTGCAAGAGGTAGTCGTGTCGGTCATCGAACGGTAGTCGAGCTGCCATTCAGCGCCGATGGAGTTGTCGACACCGTTTAGTAGCCAGTAATTGGGGAAGACATCACTGTCGGTGTCGAACATGATTGAATACTTCGCGACCTGAGGCTGCGCGAGCAAACTGGTATAGACCGCTCGGTGAATTCCAGTGTAGGTCAAAATCGGCTGGAGAGAGTCGATAGTGACGTCGTCGATCGCCCATTGGTCGCTGCCGCTATCTGCATTCGGATTGTACCAGCGGAAACGAACGGCCGAGGAGCGTGCACCTTGAGGAATACCGGTGGTGATGGTGGTAGGGGTGTCGTAGTTGCCCTCGTCATAGGTAGCGAAAGTCGTCCAGGTGCTGCCGGCGTTTGTGGAGTACTGTAGCTCCACATCTTCGTCGTTTTGTGGTTGGTCACAGCCACCACCTGAGTTTGCTGGAATTCGCAGCACAAAGCTGACCAATCCGCCGTACTGTAGGTTCACATCGGTCGTTATGGCTTGGGCGGTGTTACCGCCAGTCGAGTACAATGCGTTACCGCTGCTCAGCGTGCCACAAATAATGCCGGTAGCCATATCGGTTGTGCTAGCCCAATCAGCGCCATCGATTGAAGGGTCGAAGTCGTCTTCTAGGACTTCAAGCAGTGGCGGGGTAACAAATGCGTTTACGACTAGTGTGTCGATTGCCCATTGGTCGCGGTTGTTGTCGGCCTCAGGAATGTACCAGCGGAAGCGGGTGGTTGGCGTTTGAGCGACTGAAGGAATGGTCTCTTCGATTAGTGTGGCGGTGTCAAAGTTTGCTTCGTCGTAGGTGGCAAAGGTAGTCCAACCGCTACCACCGTTACTGGAATACTGAAGCACCAAATCCTCGCCCGGACCTGGCCCCCGGCAACTACCACCAGTGGCGGCTGGAATTCGTAGGTAGAATGACAGCGTACCGCCGTAACTAACGTCAACATCTTTGGTAATGGCTTGTGCGGTGTCGTCACCGGTTGAATACAAGGCGTTACCGCTGTCGAGTGTGCCACAAGTAGTGCCGACCGCCATGTCAGTGGTGCTTGACCACATCGTGCCATCCAGCGCGGCGTCAAAGTCGTCGTCAATTACATCGGTGCCGGGCACTGCCTCCAGGTCACCACACGAACCACCGAACAAGTAGGCTTTGCCTTCGTTGTAGACGGCTGTAGTGTAAGCCCTTTCTGCAGAGAAGCGCTCGTTGGTTAGGAACCATGAACCAAGACCGGTTGGGTTGTTGCCGCTGGCGATGCTAGTGTTGGCGCTGATTGGTGCGACGTAGGTGTTGCTGGTGCAGTTGATGTCTGATTGTTTGCCGCCGTAAATATACATATAGCCGTTAGCCGCAAAGCCATCAGCATTACTAACGTTGCGCGGTAGGCTGGTGGTGTAGTTCCAGCTATCAAGTGTGCCGTCTGCATTTATCTGGGTGTACTGTACGTCGCTGAGGTAGTTGATGCCATCGTGCCCGCCTAATACGTAGAGGTTGTTGGCATACGCGATAGCAGTCGCCCCGTCGCGGGCAGTTGAGAATGATGTGTCGGCGGTCCAGCTGTCGGCAGCGATGTCGCCGCCACTACTGAGCTGCGGGCTCACAAAAACGGTGTTTGTGGTGATGTCGCCAGCATCAAAGCCGCCGACCACATAAATACGATCATTCCAGACCGTTGCGCCAAACTGTGAACGCGGAGTTGCGGCTGCACCGCTGGTGTCGCCGAGGCCGCCGCTGGCTGTTGACCACGAGCTAATGGTGCCGTTGCTGGCAGGTGTGGCGTAGTAGATGGTTGACTGTGTCGTGCCGGAATCATTTTCTCCACCCATGAAGTAGAGACTGCCACCAACTGCTTCCATTTGGCCGTTGACAAGGTCGACTGGCAGGGCGGCGGTGCTGGACCATGAGCCGAGCGAGCCGTCATCGTTGAGCGGGGCGTATTCAACCACATTAGTCGCGTTGTCGCAGTTGATAGTGCCAATACAACCTCCAGCGACATAGGCGTAGCCGTTGAGGATGGTGGCGCTGTTACCGAATCGATCAGTAGCAAATAGGTTCGCAGCTGAGTTGTAGTCGGCTGGTGCGCCGCTGGCATTGTTGTAGATTTGGAATGTCTGGACGGTGTCAGTCCTCGATGTACAAGTTGGACTGCTACCGGCGTCGCAACCACCGATGATGTAGGCGTATGAGTTCGAAACCGGCACATTGAGCCCCCAGCGCTGATCAATGGTGATAGAAGAAGTATTAAATTGCTCGAGACTGCCGTTGCTGGTGTTTATTTTTGCAAACTGAATATCTGATAGTGTGCCGGTACCACTAGAATCATAGCCGCCGAGAGCGTATAGATAGCCGTTGTAGCCGAATGATGCGCTGCGTTGACGGCCGGTGGACATTTCCACCGGATCACCAAAGGCGTCGGTTGGTTCGGCCCATGCGCTACCAGTCGCAGCCACAACATTGTTGCTGTTGTCGAACTTTGCGTAGCGAAGCGTATCCAATCCATCAATGCCTGGCGCGCTGCCACCTACGAGGTATATGTAGTTGGCGTAGACTGCTCCGGAGTGAAGCGCCAAGCCAGCACCACTAGCGCCAGCTACAGTTCCAATCTGCAGCTGCCCAGTGGTTGTGCAATCGTTGGCATCGCTTTCCTCGAGTGAACCATCGGCCTGAATGCTGCACTTATAAACTGCATCGGTGTTGCTGCCGCTGGTGCAGTCGACTCCACCGGTAGATGCACTACAGCCACCGAAAATATAGAGGTTTCCCGGATAGGTGCTGGCTTGGCTTGGGTTGGCGCGAGCATAGCCGAAGGTGTAGGACACAGATGTAGCGTCAACTGCAGCAAAGGTCTGCGAGTTCCAGGCACCGCTGAGGCTGCCGTCGTTGTTTACCTCTACGTGATAGATATTGCCTTTTAATCCTGAACCATCTTGTCCGCCAATCACATAAATGCGCCCACCGAATACTGCAGTTCCAGCGGCGGCTACACCACCTGAGATTGGGTCGGTGCTGTCGACACAGAACGAATCAGTGATAGTGCCGCCAGCACAGCTAGCAGGTCGCCGCAGTTGACCATCAGAATCAATGGCGCTGAAGATGGTATTGCCGCTAACTGATGTACAGGCATCGTTGGTACAGCCACCGATGATGTAGAGATAGCCGTTCATGATGGCGGTCCCGCTGAGCATATTTCCGATAGTGCTAGTGCCGGGTAGATCACAGTTGAACGGGTCTGCACCACTGCACGGTGCGGTACCACTCGGCTCAGAAGTAGACACCGTGCTGCCGTCACCGTCCTCATTGACGACACCATAGAGCGAGTCGTTAGTAGTGGTCGAGCAGGCGCCCGTGGTAGTGTTTTGGGCGGTACAGCCACCGATGCTATAGATGGTATTTCGCCACGACGTTAGGGTGTAACCGATGCGGGTGTTGGTGATGTTGGTAATGTTACCCCAGAAACCAAGACTGCCATCGGCATTAATACTGGCCAGTTCGACCGACGTTCCGCTACCGTCGGTCTGATAGGTGCCGCCGTTAGTAATTCCGCTCGTCGTACATTCACCTTCTGCATCAACGGCGCTACAGCCGCCAGAAATGTAGAGATAGCCGCCGGTAATTGTGCTAAATTGTCCCCCCCAGCCACTGCGAGCAATACTGAAGTTGTTAGCGTTGCTCCAGCTGCTGACCATCGTTCCGTCAGCGTTTAATTTTATATATTCCACGCTGTTTTGTAGTGTTCCGCTGCTATTACCGCCAACTAAATAGATGTAGTCATTGTAGGCGTGGACGTCGTGGTCGAAACGAGCGCTCGGCAAGACAGTCATGCCGGTTGTGGTCCAGCTCGAAAGCGTGCCAAATGGACGCAGGTCTACGTATTCGACAGTCGTAACACCGCCACTTGCGCTATCTGTTTTACCGCCAAGCAGGTACAGCCGATTGTCGTATGGCGCAGCCGCTGCGTAGCTGCGCGGTGAGCTTAGGTCGGTGTCACGATACCAGTACACCCAGTTGGCTTTGTCGCTGTCGGTCGGGTGCCACAGTTGTGGTTCGCCGTTGGCGCCAAGTTTTGCGATGTAGACCGTGTCACAAATACCGTTATTGCCGGTACCGTTGCCGGTTGTACAGCTGGCGTCTTCGCCACCCAGCACGTAGAGATAGCCATTATAAGTAGTCAGCGTATGGCCAGCTCGAGCACTTGGCAGATTGTAGTCAGTCTCATTACACCAATCAGTGCACGCGCCGTCACCAGGATTTGGGCTCGTGATGGTGTTGTCTACGGTACTAAATTTTGCCCATTGTACAGTTGACTGGTTGCTGGTGCCGTCATTGCCACCTATCGAATAAATATAGCCACCGGCGACAGCTGTGTCGTGACCCCAGCGATTCGACGGTAGGTCGGTGGTGCTTAACAGGTCGTCAAACCTAGCGCCAGTTGTTTCGCCTTTTTGGATCAAGGTGTTTGCTGTGTCGAAGTCGATATTTGTTTCGTTGTTACCGCGCATGAACTTTTCTGCAGTCTCGACGTAGATACTCGGGTCGATAGAGAGTGGATAGGTGGCATCATCGAGTCCGCGAGTGACGACTCGCAGTGAATTATCTTCGAGTTCGAAGACCGAACGAGCACTTGATTGCCGCTGGTTTTGTTCGATAACGACCGGAGCCGGCAGCGAAAAGAGTAGCGTGTCTTTCTGGGCGTTTTCACGAGCTTTTTTTAGCAGCTGAGAGTCCTCATCTGAACCAGTTCCAACGTCACCAAGCAGCGCGAGGTTACCATAGACACCAATGCTGCCGTTACTTTCGAGCCTAGCCTCCATGCCGTCTTCAAGCCCGAGGGTATATTCGAGCGTAAACTCATCGCCCGGGGACTCTGTTAATATTACGTCTTCTTTTACGCTTGTACTGTGCATGCCGTATACCAGCCAACCTTCGTTATCCTCAAGTGGATAGATGATTCGACTGCGGTCTTGTTTGCCTGGAAGCAGATCAAACTGTGGCTTCAGCGTAAAGTTAGTTCGGTGAGTGGGATCGGAAACGGTCACTCCATTGGCTGCAACTTTGTGGGCGGTAGCGGTAATCTTCGGACCTGGGGTCTGCCGCACTCCTGTAGATGTAGGCACATAGCCGCTATTGTAGGTAAACGCGTCTTGCTTAGAGTCGTACGCAACAAGCTGCGAGATAGTTGGACTGGTGGCAGGCAGTAATTTGCTTGCTGCTCCTAATTCATAGGTCGGCCCTCCCAGCAGTAGTTTTGCTCCGATTACAGCAAGCAGAATTACTGCAAATGATAACCCAAACCCGGCTATGGCCCGGCGACGCTTGCTGTTACTGGAGTTAGCTTTTTGCCACAGTTTTAGAATAGTATTACCAAATCGATTGCTTTTAAGCCTTTCTATGATGCGCGCAAAAGAGCGTTTCATGATTATCCTATTGGTTATTAAATGTGAAGTTTAAGTTCCCGACGTAGGCGTTGGCATTACCACTGGCTGACATGTTTATCTTAAACACAATACTATTTCCGGCTGCAAAGCTACAAGTCGACGGGTCAGCCGTCCCGCTTGCGATGCCTGTTTGCCATGAACTAACGCTGCCGCTAGAGACAGATACTGCGCTGCCGCAGGCAGTTAAACCGGACGAAGGGTCGTTGCGGTAAACTTGGTAATCGACACTTGAATTAGAGCTGTCAGTGCGACCCATAATAGAGGTTTGTCCTGACGCGAAGTCCTGGAAGGTGTCGGGTAGCTCGTAGGTGACGTAGATGCTGTAGGTTTGAGCGCTGGCCTGTGGTGAAGTCCATTGATAGAAGTTGTAGGTCTCGTTAGTGCCACAAATGGTGTCTTGGCCTGAAGTGCCGTCATTAATGTCGAGCGTATCAGAACAGATGTCAGAAATCATGGTGCCGACGCCGCTGCCATTAAGTACGGCGTTGGTATATTCTGGTGAAATAGTGACAATGGTGTTCGGGCTTGATCCGCAGGCGCCCCAGCCGTCAGCTTCGTAGCATTGCAGCTTACCGAGTGTTGTGTCGTAGTACATCGAACCAAGCAACGCTTCGTTATCGCTGGCGATAGGGGCAGATGCACCGCGGTCAAGTGTGAAGAGCGTGGTCGGGCCACCGGCAATACCGCCACCAATCTGAACATTAGGAGTCGTACTGGTTGCTAATGTCATCGAGAAATTGTCGATATAGAAGGTTCTGCCAGTAGCGTCGGTCTGGGTGAAGTATATATAGGGGTTAGTGGTCGCGGTTGTGTCGGTAGTAATGTAGCAAGTGATTTTAGTGAAGTTTGTGGTTGATGATGAAACACTTTGGGTGTTGTAGTCCGCACAGCCAACAAAGCTGGTGCCACCGTCGCGAGAGTATCGAGCAGTAAACGTGTCAAAGCCAGAAGTGGTGCTGGCTGCATATGCAGTCACGCGGTAGAGGGTGTCAGGCAATGGATCGATCGATAGTAGGTTACGAACACCCTGGTTGGCACCGGTGGTTATAGCCTCGGCGCTATTGCTGGCGTTAAACCCAACCGTAGTGCTTCTGCTAACGGTTGCGCCGCTGACTGATGTCCAGTTGGTAGAGAAGCTCCCGCCGTCGTTGACGCTGCCATCAGTGGCGTAGTTGTAGTCGGCGGCAATGGTGACGCTGAGGTTATCTATATAGAAGGTGCGGACGGTAGCGCCAGCTTGGCGAATCATGAGACCGTTGCTGCTGGTAATGCCAGAAGAAGGAGTGGTGAATGTGCAGTTAATTTTTGTTAACACACTAGTGTTAATGGCTTGACCAGTTGCACAGGTTGCTGAGGCAGCAGTTCCATCTACTGAATAATAGACATCCATGTCAGTGAAGGATCCGCTGGCAAGCCTGGTTGAGAAAGAGACGTTATAGCTGGTGTTAGCAGTAAGGGTAGCATTTAACGTATTTTTTACCCCGTCGTTAGCAGTAGCGGTAGTAGTAGTCGAGACCGATGCACGACCAGTTGCGATGTAGTCTCTGTCTGTGGTGTAGCGCTCAACTGTTGCGCCACCAACAGACCCCCAAGTAGATGCCGGGAAGGTTGAATCGCCGCCTGAACCTGAAGTCTCTGCCCCACCGTTTGAGGCGTACTCGGTGACGTTGCTGCTAACAGACAGTAATGGGGCGGCAGAGCTGGTTTGAACACTGAGCAGTGTGCCGTCTACTGGGTCGGTGGAGCTGTCACGAATAGTCAGACCATTAGTGGCTGCGGTCTTTTTGACTACTAATTCAGCACCACCTGCGCTTAGCAAGGTGTTGTCATAAGCAGCTTGAAGTGTGGTTGAGCTTGATGCACCGGCTGCGGTCCATTCTGTACCATTCCATAGCATAGTAACAGAGGTGTTCTGGCGCATCGAGACACTATTACCGGTGCCACCACCATTAATTGAAACGACAAACTCACTAGAGCCGCTAGCGGCACTGATATAGATCAGTCGACCGGCGGTAGTCTGAGTTGGGTCCGGCAGGGTGGCGGTTTGACCAGATTGGCTAAATCCAACCAGAATTGCAGACGAGTTGTCGACTGAGGAGACAGCAATCGTACAACTGGATGCGACAACTGCGCCTCCTGTGAAGCAATTTGGATCATTGACTGTGGTGGAGAATGTTGGTGTACCCAGAACCACCAGGCCGCGGGAACCAGTGCCTGATCCGGCGCCGCCTTCGAGTACGAGGTTGCCACCGAACAGAGATCCAGCACCGCTACCTGATGCTCCTCCCGAAACTGTCAGCGCACTTCCTCCAACTCCAGCTACAGCTTGTTGAACACTAACGGTTCGTCCTGCGCCTGTAGAAAATAATATATTGCCAGAATTTACACTCACATTACCGGTCGATGTGCTGACGCTAAGTACATTTGTGCCAGAACTGTTGTTAATCTGAAACGCGTCGTCACGGTTGCTGCCGTTTGACTGTACAATTACGCTACCGCTGGTGCCGGTGGCACTGGCTGCTCCTGCTTGCAGCACGAGATTTCCTCCGTCAACAGCGCTTCCGCTGGCGGTGTCGGCTGATCCAGCGCTAATCGTTAGTGTGCGACCAGCGCTGTCGGTTGCAGCATCGGCCACGCTGAGGCTGCGATCTTGGTTGGCGCCAAAGTTAATATCGCCGTTGTTAGAAATTACAAACACATCGCTACCACCTGATTGCAGTGCCATGATGTCGCCTGAGCCGGTTTTGTCGATGTTAATACTGGTGTTAGTGCTGGCATCAGTTTGTAAGCCTTGCGCCAGCTGAACGAAGCCGCTACTTGAAACTCCACCGAGTAGGGCAGAGTTAAGCGAGTACGGGGTGGCGGACATTCGTTTCATCGGTACCATTTCGCCGTCAGGACTACAGCTGCTGAACGGTGTACAGCTGCCATTGGTGCTGCCGATATTCATCGACAGCCACAGCGTATCTTGGTTCCAGTCAATTGCAGAACCGAAGTCATTGATTGACCCGAGCTGAACCGAAAGAAAGCCGTTTTTAACAGTTACACCTTGGCTGTTATTGTTGAGGTGGCTTTCAGTCCATAACAAAGAACCGGCGGGGCTGCCAGTGGTGTTGCCGACAGTTTGGCCGTCTCCATCCTGATAAATTTTGAATTGAATATTGTAAAAACCATCAGGCACCGTCGCGCCTTCATCTGTCAACAAGCGTCCTTGGAAGTTAATTCGCTCGTTAATTCCTGGCGCAGCGTTAGTGCTGGCGGGTGTAATCAAGGACACTGCAGTAGCGAGCAGCAGTATAGAAAAATATACAGCTACGCGAAACACCAGATTGGCTTTTCTTTTTGACGTCATTTTTGTTGTTCTCCACCGCTTACTAAAAGTATAAGCGTGTTACAAGGTCAGTATACCAGAGAACTAACTGTGGTGGCAACAGCTGCTAGTCTTCGATGATTTCGGGATACTTTTCCGAGAGGATTTTTTTCTCTCGACGTTCTCCCAGCCAGAAGCTGATAACAGTAGTAGTTGTAGCTGCCGTTAGCGGCCACATTACCTCTAGCTGCCGTGCAATTTGCTCTTCAAGCGATAGCTCGTCCGCATCTTCTTCGTCTGCAAGTTCAGGCGGTTGCCCGTTAATTACGGCTGCAACGACTAAAAACGCAACTCTGCCTTCGGCGTCAGTAGCTTTCAGTGTTATCTGAAAGGTTCCAGGACGCTGATACGTATGGAGGGCGGTAAATGGTTGATTGTTGTCCCTGGGGACAATGTCGCTGTTGCCGTCGCCCCACTCAATTTCAACGGCATAGGGTGGTGTGCCGCCAATAATTTCTATCGGCACCGATAACTGTTCGTTTGCGAATGTCCCACGGAAGACAAGGTCGGTACTAAGGATTAGCCGATCGGAGTTAAACTCAAACAGCTGCAAGCTAGAAGACTGTGGAGGCACCAAATCATAAAACACGGTTACTGTATCGGAGTTTGGTCCTGGTTGGTTTAGTTCATTGTAGACCCGAGCAATTAGATCATTCCCTTGCAGTAGCAGGTCGACACTAACTTCAAATGTACCCTCTGCCGTACAGAAGGTCGAGCCGCCAAAGATATTGTTCTTTAAAATTTCAACTAGTACATTTGGAGGACAGGTTCCAGAGACCGGAACTGGAGACTGTTCAAACCGTTGTCCATTCGTCGGGTTGGTGATTACGGCGGCGGTAGACGGGGGTGGCCCAGCTACGGCGCCGGATAGTCCGACTGATTCAGACTGTGGCGGCGGCGAACCGGTCTGCGCCTGAACATCGGCGATCACCAAGATAAACGATGTAAACAACAACAGCAGTACTAATGGAAGGTACGACGTATGTTCATGCTTGCGGTGGCGACCGCTGTGATTGATGTGGCTGAGTTTAAGTAATTTTTTCATAGCGCTATGGCAATTATAGCAAGCGGATGTAGTTCGTGCGGTTAACGTCGACGAGCTTTACTGATGACCCGTTCATTATAGCGTCGTAGTAGTGTGCGGCTGATAAAGAACAGGGCGACAAGTCCTACTACAACGGCGGCTACTAGACGGTAGGGAATCACCCAGAAGTTTAGTTGGTCCGACACGGTCTGGTTGTCCCCGTATGTTAGCTCTAAATCGGCAGTGTAGCGTCCAAATAACCATCGGTCACCAATAAGCGCTTCATCGATCTGTTGTTCGAAGCGCCTAGTGTTGTTGTCGTCAGGGCCGGGCAGCACATAACGGTCGGCTAAGTTGACGTTTGCGCTTGCCACGTTACGACCAAACATGTTGGTTAGTGCAACTGTACCGCGTGGTTGGACGTGGGTATTTCCGACATTTCGCAAGCGTTCAACCAAAGTCAACGGTGTTGATTGAAATATAGTTCCGGTGACGCCATCTTTGTTTATTGAAAACTCTTCGATTTCAAGTTGTAGCGTGGTGTCACCACTGACGTCTAAAAATACAAGAGTACCGAGACTAGCAGCCAGTGAAACTCCAGTTTGATCAAGCTCTGGCGCACTACCGCTGTAGCGGATAACCCCATAGTGGCCGCCCGGGGTTGCGTTTTCAGGTACGTTAATCACTATAGGTATAGATTTAAGTTCTCCAGGAGCAAGCAGCGTCTCTGGCAGCGGTTCAATCCAGTCTTTGAACGAGTATGGGTTGTCTTGACTTTCATCTTCGTCGAGTAGGATTCTTGGTATGCCGCCCTCACCAGACGCCACAAAGTCGTTGACTTCACCGGTCGCAATCAGGTCGCTACTCGATACATTCCTAATGAGTAATGTAAATTCTCGCCGTTCTCCTGGATCTACGTTTAGCGGTAGGCTTGGAGGTGAAATCTCCAGTGCTTGACCACTTTGGGCTTGTTGGGCGTGAACGGCAGAAGAAGGCACTACAAGAACCGAAAACGTTAACAGAGCTATGAGGATGAATGCAGATAATTGCTGTTTGTTTACGTGCATAGAGCTAGAAGGTGGCGGTGCAGATATACGTCAGCGTAGTGGTATAGTCACCAGCTGGTTGGTTACCTGGCACGTTAACAATATATGTTGAGGTAAATATTTGGGAATTTGTCGGTCCTGCCCCACCATTATCGCTCGCCGCAACAGAGTCACCGGATACAAATTTGAAGTTGTCGACGGTGCCATAATCAGTAGTAGCTTGACCACGCCAGTCGGTACCGTCTGGCGTCGGAGCCACTTCTACGCCTACGTCTGGGGTAGCGTTGTCCTTAAGATTTAGTCCGAACTGACCGGTACCAATAGTACTGGTGTCGACGACAGTCATGGCGTCAATCGTGTTTGAGCCTGATGTCATCGTCGGACCATTAACTGTAATGCTATAACCATTGCCGGCATTGGTAGACGCTGCCATCTGTGAGGTAGCTGTCGCAGTTGCGCTCGGAGAAAATAGCTGGTTGAAGGCAATTGTTCCAGCGGTGGCTGTAGAACAGTCTGGGATAGTGGCGGTCGTGCTGATTGTCTCACCTGTGCAGAAGATTAGTGATTCAGGCATAGTTCCTGTCAACACAATTTCTTCAGCAGTACTGGCTGCCACTACACCTTCGTCAACCGGCGATCCAGTTGTATTAGTAGAGGTGTAAGTAGAAATCCTGACAAAGAATGTTTCGTTGACTGCGGTTGGGTTGGTGATAGTATCTAACTGATAGCTTAATGTAGTGCCGGCAGTAATACTGGCTGCGGTTCGGGTTAGATATGGCGTACCGTTGGTGGTATTGACGACACTAAACCCAGTTGCACCGGTTTCACCACCAAGAGTGGCGCTGGTCGTACTGAGTCCAGTCGGCGTGGTGCAAGTTCCGGCAGCAGTAGTACAGTATAAGAACTCAATCGAGCCAACATTACCGTCTCCAACATTAGGAACAGTAAATTCAAAGAAATGATTAACGTCGCCTCCGGCTAGAGAGCCGCCGTCAGTAGCTCCAGCCTGCAACGTTAAGCTGCGGGTTGTTATTTGTGCTGCGTTTGCGTTTGTTGTTGGAATAGTCGCTAGAACTAGTGCGGTGATTGTAATCACTGTCACCAGCAGAGACATTCCTCCCTTTTTGATCTCCATGCTTTGAAGTCTAGCATGAGCATTAAGCTGTGGTCAAAGGGTGATTGTAAATTTTACAAAGATTTTGTGACTAGAAGGTTGCGGTACAGATGTATGTCAGTGTCGTGGTGTAGGTACCGGCAGGTTGACTACCAGGAACGTTAACGATGTAAGTGGCGGTAAAGATTTGGGAGTCAGTTCCAGTTGAGTTACTGTTGGCGACACTGTTGCCGTCTGCGAACTTAAACGTGTCTGCAGTGTCATAATCAGTAGCAGCTTGGCCGTTGTAGTTTGTTCCGTTGAAGACAGGTGCGACTTCTATTCCAGTATCTGGAGTTGCGTTGTCTTTAAGGTTCATTCCGAACTGGCTGACACCTAGAACACTAGTGTTAGTCGCCGCCATAGCGTTTATTGTATTAGCACCAGACGTGAGTGTTGGTCCATTTACAGTAATACTGTAACCTGAGCCTGCATTGGTAGAGGCGGCCATCTGAGAGGTAGCGGTAGCTGTAGAGGTTGGTGAGAAGAGCTGGTCGAATGCAACTGTTCCAGGGGTGGCAGTCGTACAGTCGGGCACACTGCTAGTGGTGCCGATAGTCTCGCCAGTACAGAAGACGAGTGATTCAGGCATAGTTCCAGTCAGCTCGATAGGCGTGGCTGTGCTAGCTGCAACAGTACCAGAATCGATTTCGGCACCAGTGCCGTTGAGGCTGTTGTGTGTAGATATTCGGACGAAGAAGGTTTCGTTAGCGGTTGATGGGTTTAAAACATCATCCAGCTGGTAGCTGACTGTTCCTGTTGCAGCGGCTGCAGAGGTTCGGTTAATAATAACGGTGCCGTTAGTGGTGGTATCGATACCAGTGAACCCAGTAGCACCAGATTCTGCGCCGAGCGTAGCACTAGTAGTGTCTAGGCCTGTCGGCAGGTTACAGTCAATACCCAACGGCACTGCTGCTGCAGTCGTACAGTATTCAAAAAAAATCGATCCCGTGTCAGTTGCACCCACCAGATCGAATGTAAATTCGTGACTGACAGTACCGCCCGGCATTGAACCGCCGTCGTTAATGCCATCAGAATCAGTATCAACCGTGCCGCCAATAAGTTGTAGGGTACGATTGGTAATTTGAGCAGCTTGCACGGAGCTAGTTGATATAAAAGGAATTACAATGCTAGCTACAATCGCAGCGATAGCGAATGAGCGAAAAACATTATTCCACGATAGGTGATTTAGCATTTTCTTTTCTTTTCTTTTTTGTTTATTTTTTTGCTAGTCAAACTAAATGTACCATAGCTCCATTACTAAGCGCAAGCAAATTGTTTGTCAGAGATGTATCAGTAGGTACCAGTACATATAAGAGTATGATTGGCTGTGTACTGACCACCAGGGGTCAGGCTGTCGACGTTTACGAGATAGCTAATGGTGTAGGTTACTTTGCCGGAACTCTCGGGTGCGCTAGCGATTACCTCACCACTGACGAAGCGATATTCATTAGATGTGTCGTAATTTGAAGCTGCAGCCCCAACTCCAAAGTCACCGAGATCAGGGTTTGCACCAACTGAAGTCGGCGAGGTGTTGGCAACAAGGTTAATTCCAAACTGTTCCGTACCGGCAACAGATGGTCCGTTGCTTGCCATTGCCTCAATGGTGTGGGCGCCGTTGCTGGGCGGATTGCCAACTATGTGGACGGCGTAATTATAGCTGGTGTAGTTGATGACCGAGAACGTCGATGTTGCAGTAGTGGCACCACTGGCGGTGAAGCTTCCAAACTGAACATTTCCATTTTCGATTGTAAAGTTTAGCGCTGGGTCATCGGTTGTTTGAGAGCCGGCTTCAAACTGAAAGTTTCCTGATTCTGAACTACCAACTGCCGTGTCGCCAACTGACACTCCAGACTGGAAGCTTGGAGACGATGAATTGATTAGTCCACCGTTGCCGAGCGTCGTCTCTTCGAAACGGAAGCTAGGTGATTCCAGGGTTTGAGCGTACGTAGACAGTGGCAACAGTAATACTGCCACTATGCCAATTCCTACTAGTTGTAAACTACGCATCACCTCTTTCATTGCTTTCATATTATCATCAATGTGCTAGTGTTTTACAAACAATTACCCCACGACAATTGCTACTAAGTAAGCGTAGCCAGTACAATGTAGGTAAGCTAAATCAGCAAAGGGAGGGCGATGGCAGACACACAGACACCACCAGACGACAGCGATTTGCCTGATCCCGAGGTGCTGTCAACACGTGAAGATGAAGACGGCAAAGAAAAGACAAATGAAGAAAAAGATCAGACAAAGACAAAAGTTGTGCCCCGCAAAAAATCGCTTCGTTCACGGTATCGACTGAGCCACAAGGCAACATTCTTTGGCTTAGTTGCTGCGGTCGTACTGCTGTTAGTTTTTGCCGCCGGCATAGTATTTGTCGTTCGTAGTCAATCGAGCGGAGATGAAGATGGTGTCGGAAATCAAGTTGTAATCGACCAGGCTACATTAGAAGGGCTTGGAGTTAATCGGACTGCAGTTGCAAACGAAGGAACCGAATTAATTGTTGGCCCTAATGCACGATTTGATAAACGAGTCCAAGTAGGCGGTGACGTTAGTATCGGCGGAGAACTGATCTTAAATAGTCGACTCAGCGCTGCTGATGCTAGCATATCGAACTTACAAGCAGGTGAGACCTCAATCGAACAACTAAACGTCAACGGTGATGGAACTCTGTCCAACCTGAGTGTCCGCGAAGACATTACTGTGGTTGGTAATTCGCGTCTACAAGGCACGACGACAATTGGTGGCTTACTGAGCGTTGAGAATAGCGCCAACATCTCCGGTAATTTAACAGTTGGCGGCACGGTAACCGCTGGCAGTGTTCAGTCTGGTAGTGTGCGGGCCAGCGGCAGCTTGATCGTGGCTGGTAGGATTGTTAGTGGCGGTAGCGCTCCTTCTGTTAGCGCGGGGCCAGCAACTGGTTCGAACGGTACAGTTTCTATTAGCGGCAACGATATTGCAGGCACGGTTGGAGTTAACGTTGGAACTGGCGGGGGCAATGGAATCCTCGCAAACATAACGTTTAATGATAGTTACCCGACCACACCGCGCGTCATTATAACCCCTGTTGGAGACATTGGAAGCTTTTATATTTTTCGTACGAGCTCAGGTTTTAACATCGGTGTCAGCAACAGTGTTTCACCTGGTGGCTACGCGTTTGACTATTTCGTTATTCAGTAGCGTTTACATATTCACAAATAGTAGCACCTCGTTGTTTTGAACAGAGATAATCCCATTTGAGGTGTTAAAACTGATTGTATCTTCGTCGGTTTCAATTTTAATTTCACAGGGCTTGAGCATCGAAAAAAAATCAGCGTGGTCGGGCAGGATATCAAACGGACCGACTTTATTTTCGGCCGAAATAACTTGCGCCTCCCCTTCAAAATAGATGTGGAATGGCGCACGGGCGATCACCTGCAGGTGTCCAGTGTCAGAGTTAGTTTTACTCTTCGTCATCAGTCTCGTGCTTTGTCTCATCGACACCAATAATTTCTTCGATACCAGACAGCGTTTGCTCTAAGCTGAAGTACTCGCCCGGTTGACCAGTGAGGTGTTCGGCTACATTAAAGTTCTGTGAGAAGAATTCAACTAGTTTGCTGGCGTTCTGGTAGTCCCCGCGGTCGGCAGGTGACAGCTCATTTTCACCCACAATCGCAATAATGTTTTTGAGAGACTCGTAGCGCTGCATGGTTGACTGTACGCGCTGAGCGAGTTGGTAGTGCCGCTCACCAACAATACCTGGTGTTAGTAGCGAAGATGTTGTCTTCAGTAGGTCAACAGCGGGGCGGATGCCGCTTTCTGCGATCGAACGTGACAACACCAGCACGGAGTCGAGCTGCTGCTGAATAGATTGCACAGCTGGGTCAGACAAGTCGTCAGCCGGAATATATACCGCCTGAACAGAGGTAATCGTGCCATGCTCAGTCGAACTTAGGCGTTCCTCTAGTCGTCTCAATTCAGCGAATATTTCAGGCGAATAACCACCTTCAGATGGAATCAGGCCCTGGTTAGTCGACAGTTCTGTCATAGCCTGGATGTGGCGGTAGATGTTGTCAACGAAGAACAAGATGTCGCGACCTTCTTCGTCGCGGAAGTATTCAGCAGCAGTAGCTGCCGCCGGACCCACCATCGATCGAATTGCCGGAGTCGAGTCCATTTGCCCGAAGAACATGACCGTGTTTTCGAGTACACCAGTGTCTTTAAGTGTTTCATACAATTCATTACCTTCACGGATTCGCTCACCAACACCACAGTAGATAGATAGACCCTTATCACTTTGGGTGACGTTATGAATTAGTTCCATAGTCAGGACTGTTTTACCGACACCGGCACCGCCAACAATTCCGATTTTGCGCCCCTTCACGAACGGTGTTAGAAAGTCGATGACTTTTAGGCCTGTTTCTAGCATCTCTGGTTTTTTGCCGCTAGCGTACGATCGTGTGCCGCTTGGTTCGCTAATTGCTCGGCGAGGTTGTTCAACTTTGACGCCATCATCCAGTGGTTCGCCCAACGCGTCGAATACTCGGCCTAGTGTGTCGGTACCAACCGGCACTGTAACCTTACGACCACTTGAGTAAACCTTTTGACCGCAACGCAGTACTTGATCGTTGTTTAGATTGGTGCAAATGGCAGTGTTATCTTCGAAATAGCTAACTTCTAAAAATACTTCGGGGTGGTCTTCGACCATTAGTAGTTCTTTCTTCTCGGTCTTTGAGTCAAGCAGTTGTACTTCAACTACTAGCCCCTTTAGTGCAGAGATAATTCCGACAGGCTGTCTTAGTTCGCTCATCGTCGTCTCCGTCGTTTTGTCTGGCCGCCGCGACTTTTCTTTTTGAGACTGACTAACACTTCGCGCATTCGCCGGTCACTTAGAGAGCGCTTAGCTTTGTGTAGCTCGGATTTGTAATCGTGTAGCATTTCCCCGGCTCGGTCCTTTGCGACAGCCATTGCGTTAAACCTGCTTGCGGCTTGGGCCAGGCTCGATTCAAGGATTGTCTCACTAAAGGCTAACGTCATCATTGTCAGTTCCATTTGCTTAGCGATGTGCTCAATTGATGGTTCAAAGATGGTGTCTTCGTCGGTCATTACGCCATCTTCGACCTCTTCGCTCATCTCTTTTATGTTAGAGATTAAGTCGATTTTTTTAATTTTTTGCACGCCGAGTGATACATACTCTTCGTAATATACGGTAATACTGCTGTACGGAAAAACAGTGTCAATTACGGGGCTAACATCGATGTATTCATCGCTCTCAGGAACCTTAAAAAACTTTATATAGGAGACACCACGCTGTTTTAGTTGATTTGCACCGTGACTGCCGAGCACTACGACGTCAGTCGTCGCTTCGTCGAAGTCGTCCATCATGATATCCACGAGCCGCTGGTCTATGTCACCGCTCAAACCAGCTTCAGCAGAGATGATTACAAACACTTTTGACTTACCGGTGTCGGTTTCTGCATCGGCATTCCTGGAGGTGATTCGGGCGTTCGGGTCAATACGCAGCGCGCTGTAACGACTCCATATTAGTCGGAAGAATTCTTTTGATAGTTTTACTTTATTTTTTACCTTTGCGACTTGAGTGCTGGCAATACTTTCAAACACGCCAGTCAAGTCTTCGACTGTCGCGATTTGGGTGGCATCTTGTTCAATAGTGCTGGGTTGCCTCATGATTTGTCCTCGTCATCATCTGTTTCTTCTGGGTCAGTTTCATCTGCTTGTTGGTCGGGCTTTGTCTCAGGTTTTGATTCTGGCTCTTGTTTTATAACACTTGGGTCTTTGGCGAATTTCTGGAATAGCTCGGCTTCTATTGTATCCAGGTCTTCTTCTGATCCTACCTTTTTTGCAGCATCGGCAATAACCTCTTTCATAGCAGGTATATCAATCTCAGTTTTTCCGCTGCCAAGCATGAGGGTTTCAAGCATTAGCTGTTGTTCATTAATGGAGTGTAGCTGTGTTGGTGGCTGTAGTAGGGCAGCGTAAATTTGTTCACCAAGACGGAGGTCGATTTTAGCATCATTCGATAAACTTGAGCCAAAGTGTGAAAATTCTTCAGCTTGTTTGTAGCGAGCTAAAGCCTTAAACAAGGTGCCAGACAGTCGTTTTTGGCGAACAGTTTGGGCTTGACCGCCAACACGCGATACGGATAGACCAGCATTCACAGCCGGCCGGATACCTTGGCGAAACACGTTTAGGTCTAGCACAATCTGTCCGTCAGTAATCGACATGATGTTAGTGGAGAGATAGGAGGTAATTTCGTTGTTTGGGGTAGTTACGACCGGTAGTGCTGTTAGGGTTTTTTCGTTTTTGGCGAGTTTGCCGGCGCGCTCTAAAAGGCTAGAGTGGGCATAGAACATGTCGCCAGGGAATGAGTCGCGGCCAGGGTCCACTTCTTGCAGTAATGACAGTTGACGGTAGGCTTCGGCGTGGCTGGTCAGGTCGTCATAGATAATGATGACATCTCGGTCGCCTTTCCAGAGGTATTCTGCCATTGCGCAGGCCGCGTATGGAGCTAGATATGACTGCGTCAGAGAGTCGAAGATGTTGGCTTGGACTACAATTGTGTGTTCCATTGCTCCAGATTCTTCAAGTCCGGTGAGCAGCTGTTCGATGTCAACTTTTCGCTTGCCGATCATGACATAAATCACGATACGATCAGTGCCTTCCTGGCTGGCGCTGAGTTGACTGAGTAGGGTGCTTTTACCAGATTTACTGTCCCCGAGCACTGCGATGCGTTGCCCTAGCACTACTGGGAAGAACATATCAACCGCCGTTACGCCGCTCGGTAGTTGTTCGTTTAGCATACTGCGTTCCATAAACCCTGGTGCCGGCTGGAAGATGCCTGAACTTGAAGTTTTTCCCAGCCCGCCTTTGCCGTCGACTGGCTCTCCCATAGGCGATAACACACGGCCAATCAGGTTTTCACCAACTGGAACTTGCAGCTCTTCCTCTTCGACAACTGCGAGCGTGCCGAGGGTGATATTCTCCGTATCGATATTAAACAAAATCACGTGGTCGCCGTATGCTTCACGAACTAATCCGCTCTGTCCATCCGCGAACAGCACTTTTGATCCAAGCCGGACACCTTCGAGACCTTTAACTTCAACTATAAAGCTGTTTGAACCAACGACTTCGCCGGTCAGGTTGCCGGCCTCAACTAGCTGCTGGAATTGTGGATTATCAAACATTGCGCAACATCCCGGGTAGTTTATCGGCATTTTGGTTGATTAGCTTCTGAAACGACCAATCGTAAATATGACTGCCATATTGGACGGTCATGCCGCCAAGTAACCGGCGGTCCATTTTAAAATCAACCAGTACCTGATCGGATAGGTTGGTACGACACCATTCAATCAACTGAACCTTTGTGTCTTGAGTGGGGCGGGCGGCCAGGGTTAAGGTCAGGCGTGGTGAATCGTCTTTGATGTCGAGCAGTGAGTTAATTAGGCCATCGATTTTCTTTGTAGTTATGTCGTCGGCACTTGTTACTTGGTCGAGTAGTTTGACCGCTTCGTTGGATATCTGAGGCGGGTCGCCAATCTCTATTTTGCCTTTCATCTTGATTGACGCTTGCGAAAACCACTTGGCGTACTTTTCGAGATCCATTATAACGTCTTCAATCTGCTGAGGTGTTGCGATTTTACTGGGGAGTTGCAGTGTCACCGGCTACTCCTTTTATTAATTTGTCTTTGTTTTCTTCGAGTGTTGCAATCAAGTAATCAGTTTGCGATCCTAGATCGACATTACGTTGCATGGTTTGGTTGAGGAAGGCCATGACTACGTCGGCAAAGCGGTCGTCAAGCTGGCGAGACACCCATTGTTTTTCTTGTTCGATGTGAGCCTGCAATTGTTGTTTGAGCTGTTCCTTGTAGGTGTCAACTTCTTGGTTAACGTTCACAATTTGATTCTGCGACATCTGGTCGAGCTGTTCTAGTCGTTGCTGAAGACTGTCTCGGTAGCCAACAATGTGTTGATTGCTGTCAGTGATGGTTTTAGTGGCTTGAGCTAGTAGTAGCTCCATTTTTTCTTCGTGGTGATCAGCGTAGGCGGCGACAGAGTTTTTGGTTTGTTCGATGTCTTGTTTTGCCGCTTGATGTAGCGACTCTAGTGATTGTTGATATTCGCCGATGTATTGTTCGATGGAACTGCGAGCAGCAGCTACGTCTGTTTCGGCTTGGTTAAATATCCCGTCGAGCTGTTGGCGGTAACGTTTGTTTTCGATGTCGGCAGTCTGGTTGCCAAGTTCTTCGAGGTGGAGACTAATTCTGTCGGTGGTAGCTTTCAGATCGTGTTCTAGTCTATCGGCCGCGGCGTTAAGAGTTTGTTTGAACTGTTCACGTGCGTCTTGCTGGATTTGTTGTTTGTCAGATTTAGTTAGTACGGACAGTCGTGGATCTGGCGTACGAGAATTGCCGCGTAATCGATGGTACCAGTGTAGTACTGCGGCGGTTGAAGCCACCCCTAGTAAAAAAATATCGATATATAGTAACCATTCAATCCACATAGTACTAACCATAAGCTTACAGCTTTGTGAGCACGAGATAAATTGCAACTATTGAAACTCCCAGAATTCCGGCTACCAGCACTGACATCTGCATCACGTTTCGGTACACCGCAGATTGTGACATCGGATTGCGCCCAACAGAGATAATACTGCCACGAATCATAGAGAACAATATGCTGGCTACTGCTATGAGTGTCACGATAAATATCCCTGCACTGATGATAATTGGCAGTGGACGTATTTCTCTACCAGCGATGGTATTAGCGATGTTTTGCAGGGCTGGAGGTATGATGGTTTTATCCGGTTCGACAAAGAATGCAGATACTTCTACTAGCACGGGCACTTCGCCAATAGTAACTTCCTGCGAACCTTCACCACCAGTCTCTATCAATTGGGTTTGTCCGCGACCTTCCTGTAGGTCGCCTTGGGCGATCCCGACAATCTTTACGTTTCTGGTGGCTTTCATCCCTACACCGCTAATTGACGATGCAGTGATTGGATCGCCTTGTTGAATATCACCGTTAATGTCGGATACCAATACACCAATTACTCCGTCAGTTGCGATTTGGATTTGTTTGTCAGCTCCGGTAGAAAGCGACAAGGGTGATTCGTTATCGTTAACAACCACACCAAAGATGTTGTTGACGTTTTCTATGGTCGCGGCGGTCACGCTATCGTCGGTATTGTTACGCAGACTTACAATCGAACCTAGAGCTAGCGATTCATCTGATTGATAGCTTTTTGTGAGTACGGTGTCAGCCAGCACGAGTGTTGGCAGCAGCAGGGCAGCTAGCACTCCTATGCCAACAACCTGCCGTACGCCGCGCCCACTCACTGATTTTATGGATAGCTTCATTACACTTATGGTAAAGCAAATCATCTGATTTTATAAGTTTATGTACATTCATTAAGCCAAGTTTTGCTACAGTTGAGTTTTTACAGAGATGATATCAGCGACGAAGCATAATGTACGTACTGATGATCTTTGTCAATGACAGCTCGGCGTTCTAAGGCTATTCTTCGAGCGCTTGGTCGATTTCGGAGGTGTCTAGCTCACTGTCGATGTCGGTGTTATCTAGGAACTGCTCTGCCTCGTTAAGGTCTTCACTGTTATTAACCTCTGGAGTTTGTTCTGTAGTTGTCTGGTCGGTGTTTACGGTGTCGTCTCGGTTCATAATCGTTACAACAAAGAATCCTGCCAGCGCTATGATTGCGACAATTAGTAATAGTTCTACAAAAGCAAAACCGTGTTTATTAAGTTTACTACGCATCGTTCTCCTCCGTTTCAGTTTCTGTTTCGGTTTCTTCCTCATCCTCGGTCTCATTTTCAGTTTCAGTTTCGTTCTCTGACTCTTCAACTTCCTCGGCGCTATCTTCGCTGCTTGTTTCAGTGGCTTCAGCACGTAGGCTACTGATGAGTGAAACTAACGCAGTGCGATAATCTTTCAATCCGTCTCTAGCCTCTCGAACAGCAGTTCGGAATCCGTCTAACTGCTCGCCAACATTCTGATTTTCACAATCGAGCTCTAATTCAAACTCGTTTACGGCAGTTGTTGCTGTCTCAGCTTCTACCCTTGCTTTCTCAATATCATCTATGAGCTCGTCGTAGTTATCTACAGTAAGTTGACCATCTTCATAGAATCCAGCAACTCTTTCATACATAGTGTCGATGACACCCTGAACACGGGTAGCGCTAGTGGCGAGTCGTGGCAGCGTCGACTCTAGGCGTTCTTGGCGACGTTCACACACGTCTTGTTTGATTTGGGCGCGACGTTCTTCAACATCGGCCATGATCTCTTGTTTCCGCTCCTGAGCACTTGTGCGTCGTTCTTCGGCGCGCTCCCGAGCTTGCTCACGAATGGCTTCACGGTCCTCCGCCCGTCTATCGTTGTTGGGAGACTGTGCCAAAACTGGCATTGCCACAATCGACAACAACAGGGTCACTGCTGCTGTAATTTTTAGTGCTTTGTTCATTATGAAGCGCTCCTTGAAGATTATGTTGCTTACGCTAAAGTATACCAAATATTTATGAATCGCGTTCGAGCAGTGACCCCATTTGTTTCGTGATTAGTTTGGTGGCTGATGTTGGCGCTAGGCGGTAGAGTTTGTTCATCAATTTCGAATCCTTGCCGGTAAAGATGTGCGGTTTGTCTTTCTCCATGCCCTCGACGATGATTTTGGCCGCTTCGTCAGCTGAGAGCATAGGGAAGCTTTGTTGTTCATCGCCGTCGTCAGCTGGTGTGTCGACGCCAGAGTTTTCAGTGATGTTGGTTTCAGTCGCACCAGGGAATACAACGCTGACGCTAACGCTAGTGTCGAGCAGTTCAGCGTAGAGACCTTCAGTTAGTAGTTTGACGGCAGCTTTGGACGCGCCGTATACGCTCTGCCCAGGCACCGGCAGGAAGCCACCCATGCTCGATACATTCACTAGGTATGCTTCTGGGCGATCTAGCAGCTGTGGCAAGAACGCTTTTGTCATGTTGAGTGTGCCGTAAAAATTAACATCCATGACTTTTTCGATTGCATCAAATTCCAGGTTGTTGACCTTTACAAATGGCTGGATGATGCCGGCGCAGTTAATGAGTCCGTCGATTTGTCCGTGTTGATCCAAAACCGCTTGTGGCAAGTGCGTTACAGCTTCGCGGTCCGTGATGTCTAGCTGGTGAACACTGAACTCTTGACTGTGTTCGTGGTCGGCTTTGAGTTGTTCCATTGATTCAGCCGATAGGTCGACCATTGCTACTTCGGCGCCTTTATCTACGAGTGCCGTGGCTAATGCGCCGCCAATTCCGCCACCCGCTCCAGTTACCACAATTACTTTGCCGTTAATTTTCACGCAAACCCTTTCGTTATGTGCTATTTGGCTGAATTGTAGCATAGCCGTGCAGTGGATTGAGCTGACTTATATCTGTAATTTTGTATAAATAAGCTTACGATTATGTTTAGCTTTCTTCACCACGATAAATACAACCTAAAACGATGGCGAACTGACCAAGTGCTTGCGTTGAGTTTTGGCTTCGCAACAGCGCTGACAATTATTGCCGGTTCGACACTAGTTAGTGTTGCCAGTGGCAGCAAGGCGCTGTCATTGCTGGAGTCTATCTTTCCGACTACACGGTTTTTAGCTTCATCGGTGATGACAGCTTCTGCAACCATTCTGGCATTGATGGTGACGTTGCTTAGTTTTGCTGGTCAGGGTGAAAAAGAACTAAATGACGTAACACTGCAGCGCGTTCGACAAAATTGCACTGTATGGCACAATCTCCTTTGTAATGGCAGTTATTTTCCTGAGCCTGCACAGTTTGCCATTGTCAAACATTAGCATCGCCGACTCGCGGGCACTTCGCTAATTTTCTACAGGAACGTTAGCCTATGTGGGTGTGTTATAGGAGGTATGTTGGTTGGTGTGATGTTTTTGCTGTATTTTGCCGTGCGCGACATGATTCATAGTCTCAACTCACACATCGATCGCTAACTGCTATAGTTTTAGATAATAAATAACGAAGGAGCTTTAACGATGAACAGTAATACAAAAGTGATAGTCGCCGTGGCTGTAGTTGCTGTTGCGGTCGGAGTGTTTTTTGTGATGGCTGACAGCAATGAAGTAGCCAGTCCATCGCAAACTAACACCGAAACGCAGGTCGCAGACACTCAATTAGAACAGGCCGAAGCTGATCAAGTGTTTGAAGTTGGCATGCAAAACTTTTCGTTTTCGGAGGAGCAGCTTAGCGTTAATGCCGGCGACACAGTAACTGTTAATCTGACGAATAACGGTGGAACTCATGACTTTGTAATTGACGAGCTAGATGTGCAAAGCCAGATAATTGGCTCTGGTCAGACATCAGTTACGTTTACTGTTCCTGAAGATACATCGGGCCAGATCTATTCGTTTTATTGCAGCGTTGGCAATCACCGCGAACTAGGCATGGAAGGTCAGCTAACAGTTAATTAGTTCTTTTTGACAGAAGAGGGAATATACTTGAAGTCAACGAAACGCTTGAAGCAGTCTTATCAGACTCTTACACCGCTGTCGCGGTCTACGTTCAAATTGTTGATATTACTGACGGTAGGGTTGGTCTTGATTGATATCACGGTCTACGTGTGGCTAAAAGCAGCTATCGCGGGTGAATGGTTGGGTACAGAACAGGCGCTACGCACACTGGCTGGCTATATCGATACCGACATAGAACGTTCAATTCCAGCGTGGTTCAATGGCGGGCTGTGGTTTGTAAGTAGTGCAGTCGCGCTATTGATTGCCTACGCTCGTTCGTCAAAGACATGGATGGGGTTTGCGCTAATATGCACCGGGTTAAGCCTCGATGAAATCATAGGGTTTCACGAAGGCCTCGGCCCTGTAGCCCAAAGATTAATAGGCAATCAAACTGGTTTACTTAATTTCGAATGGGTAATAATTGGCGCGCTTTTGACTGTAGTGCTAACGGCAGCAGCTTATCAGGCTGTAAAGACACTCGACTCTAATCAGCGGCGGCTTATTTTTACTGCGGGAGTGATATTTGTCATCGGAGCGCTTGGGTTTGAGTCTTTGTCTGGTTACGCAATCGAAAACTATGGTACTCAATTCTTCTACCACAGTATGGCTTGGATAGAAGAGCTGCTAGAAATGACTGGCGTAAGTCTATTGTTGGCGACGCTCGTTAGTGTCAGTGGTATCGATTCGTAGCTAGCGCGAACCGCTTTTGCTAAAATCATAAATATGAACAAAGACAAACAAACCCCAACTCAACAAGAAACTGATGAACATTCACTAAAAACGACCAAGATCGTAACCGCCACAGCTGCGGTGATGCTGGTGTTCATAGTTGGCTACACCATCGGCGAGGCGACTGGCGGAACTACCGACATGGCGGCGACAGAGCAGGTCGTTGTGGATGATGACCACTCTCATACTGACGATTCTATGGACGACCACAGTCATTCGCACGAACAGCACGAAATTACCGAGGGCGAAATAGTACCAGAAATAACTGATTTAGTAGTCGAAAAAGACGCAAAGTCCGGCTGGAACGTGTCGTTTAAAACAGCTAACTTTACGTTCACGCCAGAAAACGTAAATAACGATCATGTCTCCGGCGAGGGCCACGCCCACATCTACGTTGATGGCGAAAAGATTAATCGCCTGTATTCAAATGATTATCATCTGGGAGAACTAGCTGAGGGCGAACGCGAAGTTCGGGTCGTGCTTAATACGAACAACCATCAAGAGTATGCAGTTGATAGTGAAGTTGTCGACATCACAGTAGTGTTTGATTCGGATTATACAAACTAGGTTAACTGGAATTCAAAGATTTGAAATGTGTCGACTATGAGTTGAAATTACTAGAATAGTTTTAGCTAAAGAAGTGAACTGAGGAGTGTGTTGACTAGAGGTAGTCAGACTGATAAAAAACCTCCTAAAAATCAAAAGTTTCGACCCTTCAGGTGGGCTTATGGTTAAATAGTGGTATGAAAAAGTGGCAGTTAATGGTTGCGTCAGTGGTAGCGGTGGCATTGATTGCCAGCGGCGCGTGGTTGATGCTGCAGCCGGAACAAGAGTCAACCGCCGAAGAATTTGAACAAGAGTCTGAGCAGGAAACCTCTATGTTGATTGACGACGACACCCCACCAGCTAATCAGCAGTACAGTAGTTCTGAAATGGCGATTAGCTTTAGCTACCCAAGTGATTGGCTGACGCTGGAGTGCGAAGATAGTCCAAATACGGTGTATTTGGCCAGTGACGACCGCGGACTAGGACTCGACGAGACAGGAGAATCGATCTTGTGTGGTGCGGGCACAGACTTTGCTCCACAAGCGGTAATATTCCAGCGAGAGCAAATCGATCAACCAGCTGGCGGTCCGACAGAAGTCATGATTGGTGGAGTCCAAGCCACACGGTATGTCTTAGTCGCTAACGGCGAAGGCTTGCGACCAAATGGATTTACGACGTATAGCTACGTAATACCGCGGTCGAATGGCGAGACGTTAGTGGCTGTGTATAATCAATACCCAGAAACTGTCGAAGGTTATGACACGAGCAATGAAAGTAAAGAAATCTTCCTCTCGCTAGTCGAAGAAGAATTAGAATTGGAGCTATAGATGTTTAAAAAATACGATAAATTACAAAAATTAAATTTGTGGATGGCGTTAGCCCACGGCGTGCAGTTTGTGTTGCTGATGGTATTGAGCTCTGATTTTGCGCGTACGATCACTACTCAGTATTTAGAGTTTGACGAAGTAAACCAAACTCTAGTTCAAGCAACAGGAGATTTGTTTGATGTGCGACTAGTGTTTTTGGTGGCTGGGTTTTCATTCTTGTCGATGTTTTTCCATATTCTAATTGCCACAGTCTGGTTTGACAGTTACAAGTCTGGCTTGAAGAAAGGCATAAACAAATATCGTTGGTTTGAATATTCACTATCTGCATCGCTAATGATGGTCGTAGTCGGTATATTGACCGGAATTTTCGACGCTAGCACGCTGCTGATGATGTTCGGCCTGACAGCCGTTATGAACCTGCTTGGCTGGGTGATGGAAGTACACAACCAAACTACTAAAGATACCAATTGGCTTAGCTACTGGATAGGCTGCCTGGCCGGTATACTGCCGTGGCTGGTAATTGTAATCTACTTCGCTGCCAGCACTACACTCAATGGCGCGCAAGGTCCTCCGACATTCGTTTACTTTATCTGGGGGTCAATCTTCCTATTCTTTAACTCGTTTGCGCTCAACATGTATCTGCAGTACAAAGGCATCGGTAAATGGAAAGACTACCTCTACGGCGAACGCGCCTACATCTGGCTAAGCCTGGTTGCTAAATCTGCACTAGTCTGGCAAGTCTACGCCGGCACCCTACAGCCCTAGCTGGATAATTTCTCTAGCCTAATTTATTGATAAATTTCTGTGACGGACTTGGTTCTTTATCGTCTCGGTGAATACAACCCGACCAGCAACATGGTCGACGTTCGCCGTCAGCTAACTCTTCACAAGTTCGGCGAATGCGACTAACACGAGTTTTGTCCTGCTTGGCGTCTTCTACCCAACAGATAAAGTCATTGCGGGCCAATGATGTGATATCTTCCCACTGCTTAGCAACATCAGTGTCACGCAGCTCCTGCGATAAATCGTTGGGTATTTTGTGAGCGGTGCCACCGCTCAAGGTTGATTTGTTCATTAGAGTAAATTATATCAAAGCTCAATCTACTGTTGATACTAAAAAAACCCGCCTGAAACAGACGGGTTTTTAGTGTGCCTAGGCGCTATTTAGCGCTGGCTTGGTTTTGCGTCATCGATGTTGATGTCGCGACCGTTAAGTTCGCTGTCTTGCAGCGCTTCTTTGGCCTTTTTTGCTGTTTCGCTATCTTCGTACTCGACGAAACCGAAACCGCGGCTGCGGTTAGTTTCTCGATCGGTGATAACGCGAGCTGAGACAACTTTACCGTGTTCGGCAAAGTGCTTCTCTAGCACTTCATCTGTTACTGAGTAATCAAGATTACCCACAAATAGTTTTGACATATTATATGTCCTTTCGTTATTTAGCACCTGCTTCCAAGTTTCTCGTTCTTCACTTGGTTCTCTTTCGTACTAAATGCACTCGGGACCTCGCTAATGATACGTATCGCTATGGATAGTCAGTACGCACTAGTGTAACACAAACAGAATCAATCGTCGCTATCGGGGGTGGAGTGGGCGATAGTCAGCAGCACGCTGCCGAGTGCGAGAACGATGCCGAGCGCAATCATCAGGCCGCCGATAGCTGGCGCGAATTGATAGCCGATAATGCCGCCAACGAACAGTACGCCCATGGCGCTCAGCAGTTGTGTACCGAGGCTAGCGCCGCGTAGGCGTAGTACACCAATCACAATAATTAAAACTAATAAATTGATAAACCCGTAGCCGAGCGAAGAGAAAACCATGTGCTCAACTGTAGTAGTGTCGCCGCTATGGAATTCGTCGCCGTGAGCAAAAAATCGAAACATATGTCACATACTATAGCGCATATGTTTCGATTTTTGGAAATCCTCTAGACAAGTATTAGCCTAAAACGCTATATTTAGGGTACGTTAACAAACAAGCACACCATATGTTGGAATACGGTAAAAATCCGTAGCTGTGCCGCAACTGTGTTTTGCCTGTCGTAGGCGAAGAGTCAGACACATCATATGGTCGTGAAATTAGCGCCTCGAGCAAGGCTGAAGGAAACGTTGTTTGGTGGTATAAACAAAAAATATCCTCCGATGTTTGCCCGCTGCTATTGGTGCAAACAGGAGGGTTTTTTAATTGGTTGAACAGGGCGAACAAACATTTGAAACATATTCAGCAGCTGCGGTTGTCGAGTCTGGGCGCAGCGATGACATCGAACAGCTGCGTCAGCGTCGACTCCGGCGATTGGTGGGCCAAGCTGCGGTAAATGAGACAGCTGAGTCTAGAAATGAATTCGATACACCTGGTTTTGACCCAATTGGTTCTGCTCGCAGATATTTAGAGACTCAAACTAAAGACAATTACAGGGCAGTATTAGCAGATGCAGAAACTGCCTTACTTGAGGCTATGTCGACCCGAAGCGTAGAGTTATTTCCAACTTATACCGCCCGATGGAACGGAGAAGCATTCGCAATCGGTCAGCAAACAATTGAAGGTGTCGCTGCAAACGGAATGCAAAATGACGTTCGTACCAAAGCAGAATACCTTGAAGCAGTGACCCCAGCAGAATTAGTGAAAATGGGGTTAGATCAGACTTACGGTGCGTTGACCGTGTCCACCCAACACCGCCCCAATCACGCGCCGGTGACAATGCTGCGCTATAGCGAAGTTAAACGAGACTCAGCTGGGATTTTTCTCCACACACAACAAATGAGCATCCCCAACCAAACACATACCCCTGAGCTAATTGCAGAGTTTTTTGAGGGATTTAGTATAGATTACGACAATCAGCGCGATTCAGTTGAGCAAACAATACTTGTTAAGCGTGAACTGGGCGAGAAGCATAGTGTCGATCAATTTGGTGAGCAGATCGAGGATTTAAGTGCTGCAGCTGATATGTTTTACAAAAAGACCGACTACTCTCAACTTAAAAGTCAGGCGGCTAGTCGCCGCCAGCTTATTAAAAACGCTGCCGTTGAAATGGCGGCGGAAACTATTCGTCTTGCACAAGAGAACTTACACCCAGTAATTGTCGCATCTGAATTGGACGATAAGACTGATAGCAAAGGTCAAGTTCGGCTCGGATTACGTAGTCAGATACTTATGAAGCACCTTCACGATAAACCAGATGTGGCAGAAGTAGTGTTCGGTGAAGTTGCCGCCAATAACCTACGCCAAGCGCAGACCGCAGACAACGATCAAATAAAGCAAAAATATATAAAACGTGCTGTTGAAACTGCTAAAGAAACCAAAGCTTGCACCGTCGGCAGTTGTGGGATAGAACAGAGTGATAGCACAGCCGCTGCAGAGGTTCGTAGCATTATCGGTATGAATGGCGAAGTTGTGTATTATCCGAAGTCAAAATGTAGAGCCTGCGGAAAAGTTGGCAATGTCCATTATTTACGCAATAAAAACGGCGACTATGCCTGTTGTCTAAGTTGTGAGAACAGCAAAAAACTTTAGTTTTAGGCTCGCAACTGCAGTATGAGTTCAAGGGTTAGACCTGCATTGAGTCCGACCAGCATCACAAGCACTCCGACAAGTATGAGTTCAATTGTGTCTTGGAATACATGTTTTCTTATGTAGATGTTCTTATAGATTGCAACAAGAGTTAGTAGAAGAGTGGATAAAAGTAAGGTAGTCCAGATACCGCGAGTACTGGTGCCGTAACGAGCAACAGGGATAATCACAAGCATGCTTGTAGCCAGATGGCTGACAAGCTGGATGAATGACGTAAACAGTCGAGTATGGAGCTGAAAATTTTCGCTGCCACTGATTTCCTGAGATGTGCGCAGCGATGAATAGCGGCCACCAGCGGCGTTGAAGGCTTGGATAAACAGGGTGATGCCGGCACTGAGCAGCACAATACCACTGCTGTTAGTGGTCACTGCCAGACCAACCACTATGGCGGCGGTAGTAGCAATGCCAGCTTCTGCACCAGAAAGTAGCGATTCAAACCGATCGCGTGCGAATGGTAGATTTACTTTTGCTCGAAGCCATGACATTTATCACCAGTATAACGTAAGCGGAACGCTTCTGTTATGCTTATGTTAATGATCCGTTATCACTATCGAAATCTGCGATCAAAGCATTTGAGCGAAATTCCTGATTATAGGCAAGGTTCGTGGGTGTATGTTGAAGATCCGTCTGAATTAGAAATCGAACAACTATGCGAGCAATTCGAGCTTGATCGAGGTCTGATTGACGATGCACTCGACATGGACGAAGTGCCGCGTGTTGAAGCTGAAGCTGGACTTAGCTATATCTACACCCGTTTTCCGTATACCGACGAAAAAATGCAGATTACGACAGCGCCTATGCTGTTTGTGCAGGGTCCAAAACTTTTTATCACTGTTAGTCTCAAGCCACTACCTCAGCTAGAAAAATTATTAGCTAGGGAGGATGTATTTACGACACAACAATTAAAGCTGATGTTGCAGATCATGAATCGAGTCACGTCACAGTACGAGCGGTATTTAACCAGAATTTCGCGGCAAATTTTAGCAACACGTAATCGGTTGAGAGTGCAGTCTATAGCTAACAAAGACTTCGTCGAATTTGTGACTATCGAAGATGTACTCAACGAATTTCTAGGAGCACTATTGCCGACAAATACCATCTTGCGACGATTACTGAACGGAAAATTACTGAAGTTGTACGACGAGGACGAAGACTTGGTCGAGGACTTGTTCTTGAGCAATGAGCAGTTTATCGAAAGCGCCAAGAGCAACATTAAAACTATTACTTCTATTCGTGAGGCATATTCAACCATCGCTGCCAATAATTTAAATCAAGTTATACGACTGTTGACCTCTGTGACAGTGATCCTGACCATCCCGACGATGGTCGCTAGTTTCTATGGTATGAACGTAGCGTTGCCGGGCGCTAACAACCCGCAAGCTGCTGGACTAATCATCATCGGAACATTGCTGGCGACTGCTGGGCTAGTTTGGCTTTTCAAAAAGCGCGGCTGGCTGTAGATTTTTACTCTGCTTCTGACGGCTGATTTGAGTCGTTATTGTTATTTTCGGCTAATGCATTTGAGATTGCTTCATCGAGTGCTTGGAAATATTGGCCCTGGGTTTCGACAAGCTCACCATTGACGAAAAATGCAGGTGTTCCGGTAACGCCAACGTCGGCAGCTTCAGCTTTAAAGTCGTTGATAATGTCTAGTGTCTCCGCGGCACGGTAGTCTTGCTGGTACTGGTCCATGTCTAACTCAAGCTGTTGTGCAAAACCATCAATGATCTCTTTAGCCTCAGTCGATTGTCCCCAAACTTGCTGTTGTTGGTAGATCAGTTCATACATTTCGAAGAATTTTCCTTGCATGCCAGCAGCTTCTGCTGCTCGGTGTGCAACGACGGAGTTCTGTCCAGACGGGATAGAGAAGGGTCTGAATTCAAACTGAACTTGGTCTTCATACTGTGCAAGCAATTGTTCAACCTGAGGAGCCGCTTGAGCACAGAAGCCACAACCAAAATCTCCAAATTCCACCAACTCAACTGGTGCGTCTGCAGAACCTTTAACGCGATAATTTTGTTCATCAATTGCTAATACTTCAGATATTTCCTCGCTACTCAGGTCAGGCTCAGATTCGCCACCTCCGTTGAGCACAAATATCGCACCGATACCGATGACTAAAAATGTTAGTATTGTTAAAAATAATTTATTGTCCACTAAATCTCCTTTGTTTTGTGGCTACCAGTATAACATCGACAAGTCACCCGGTTAGATATATTATTTAGATAATAATATGTGGATATTTTGGTATATTTTGTTGATTGTCCTGAGCGCTCTGTTCGAGGGAGTGTTGGCTGCAATCATGAAACTGAACAAATATGAGCTACAGCGACGAGCTCGGCTAGGGAGTGATCGAGCTCAACTAATCTCTCCGTTGCGTCAACGCGGTCGCGAGTTGGCGTTGCTGTTCATGATTGGAAGCGTATTGAGCGCTATGGGTGCATTGGTGACTGCGACAACACAGATGCCGACATGGTCTGCGCTACTCTTAACCACAGCCCTAGTCGTTTGTTTCAGGTTAGTAGCTCGGAGTGCGCTACGAGGTAAAGGCTATAAAATCGCTCAGCGAAGCTCGGCATATCTTCTCAGGATTCTTGACGCACTTCGTCTGGTTCTGGAGCCGTTGTCGCAGGTCTTGATGAAGCCAAGCCTAAAAGTATCGACTAGCTACTATTCTAAAGAAGAGTTAATCGAGGTTCTATCTGAGCACAAAGAAGGTCCCGAGACTAGTTTGAAGACTCGTGACATCGATACCGCGAAAAGTGCGCTTGTTTTTTCCGACAAGACTGCCCAACAAGTGATGACTGTGCGAGATGCGATTACTACAGTATCCGCTCGTTCAGCCTTTACACTTAAAACATTGGATGCTCTTTATAAATCCGGGCACCAGTGGTTTCCAGTAATTGAAAGCGATTCGATAGAAGAGTGTGTGGGTATGATCAACTTGGCTCAGGCGGTGGCTGCGCAGTCGCAGTCAGAGTCTGCCGCTCAATTGGAGTTGATGGAGTCAGTTTATGTACCGATTCAAACTAGCCTACCCGAGGCGCTGTCGATTTTGCGAGACACTCCAGCCAACATGGGGTTAGTTGTTGATGAGCAAATGCAGGTTGAAGGCTTAATTACACTTGATGACATTATTGCTGAGTTGGTGCCGGAGCATAAGCAGACTGAATAATTTCATCTGTTACAATAGACGCGTATGAAACGAATTTTAGCTAATGACATCAAAGAAAGCCTAGGCGAGGTCACTCTCCAGGGCTGGCTACACAAGAAGCGTAAACTAGGTGGTCTGAACTTCCTGTTGCTGCGTGATCGTAGTGGAGTTGCACAAATATTAGTCAAAGACGAAGACGAGATGGAAAAACTGCGCGGACTCCAAGTCGGTACGGTTCTAACAGTTCATGGTGTTGCCGAGACCGATGAGAGGGCACCTGGCGGAGTTGAAATTCACGAACCTACGCTGGAGGTTGTGGTCCCTGTCGAATCAGAGCCACCAATAGAAATCGACAAACATTTATCTCACGATGGCGATAATCTCGACACCTTGTTTGAGCACCGACCTATCGGCCTGCGAAATCTAAACGAACAGGCAGTGTTCCGCTTGCGGAGCGAGATGCTGCGTGAGATTCGCCAGTTCTACTATGAAAATGATTTTGTCGAAATTCAGACACCAAAGCTATTGTCTGGTGCAACTGAGGGTGGCGCCGAAGTGTTCGAGCTCGATTATTTTGGTCAGCAAGCAACATTGGCGCAAAGTCCACAGTTTTATAAACAAATGATGGTTGGTGTCTTCGAGCGCGTGTTCGAAATTGGCCAAGCCTACCGTGCAGAGCTGTCTGCTACGTCACGCCATATGACCGAGCTGACAATGCTCGATATGGAGATGGGCTTTATAGACGGGCACCAAGACGTGCTAGACATGACCGAAGCGATGGTTACCCAAGTGCTGACTAATCTATACCAGCAGCAAGCGGATATTATTAAACAACTGCGAGCGCCTGAGCTGCAACTAGCAGACAAGTTCCCGCGCTACACTGTTGAGCAAATTCACGAACTATATGAAGACGCAACCGGTGACGAAATTACTGATAAAAAAGACTTAACCCCAGCTGAAGAACGTTGGATTTGCGAGTATGCACTCAAAAATGATGGGTCTGAAGCAGTCTGGGTGACGGATTTTCCGGCTACCGCCGCTAAGTTCTATCACAAATTGAGTGAAGACGGCCAACATGCCGTCTGGGCGGATTTATTGTTCCGAGGAGTAGAGATTGCGACAGTGCCACAACGTGAACATCGCCATGAAGTGATGTTGCAGCAAATGAAAGATGCCGGGCTCGATGTTGAAGCTCCTGGTTTTGCTGCTTACCTGAGCGCGTTCGAGTATGGCTTGCCGCCCCATGGCGGTTTTGGCTTTGGGCTTGATCGTTTCCTACAGCTCATCGTTGGCCTTGATAACGTCAAAGAAGCGGCCTTATTCCCTCGTGATTTGAACCGACTGGCCCCGTAGCCTGAATGGATTTCTATTTTGCACGACACGGTGAAGGTGAACACAATCTCCAAGGAATCGCCGGCGAGAAGAATGCTCAATTAACTGATAGGGGTCGTAAGCAAGCTCAAGACTTGGCGGAAACAGTTGCAAGTTCTGGTGTTGATTTTGATGAAATTTGGACCAGTGAGTTACCGCGGGCTGTAGAGACCGCCAAAGAGGTGGCTGGAAAACTTAAGGCACCACTCATTCAGAAAGGTTTGATAAACGAAATCGACTATGGCGATTTTGCAAGTAAACCATTTTCAGAATTTGCTACTTCAACAAAGACGGAGCGATTAGAGCACGGAGTTGAATCTCCAGAACACATATATCAAAGAGCCCATGATTTATTGGCGCAACTACATGGCACCTCTAAAAAAGTTCTTACTGTTGGTCACCAGCTATTTGCAGCTCATATTCTGCTGTATTTTGGAGTTGATACTGAAGGGGCTGAATCATGGCTCGATATACCGCACATTGAAAATGGTAAACTTTATAATTTTAATCTTTCCCGGCTGGAGAATGATGAGTAATCGGTTTATTTCGGTTTACGGCGTTCGCCATGGTCAGAGTGTAGCCAATGAGCAAGGTTGGATAGCGGCTCAGATTGACAGCCCACTGACGAATAAAGGCCGGCGTCAAGCGCATGACGCTGCGGCTCAGATCGCCAAACAGTCGGTCAAATTTGAACAAATCGTTAGCAGTCCGCTAGAGCGGTCGGTTGAGACGGCTCAGATTATTGCTAAGGAGCTGGGCATTGAAGATGTGCAGATTCTTGGTGAGCTTGCAGAGCGAAATGTCGGTGATTTCGCAGGTGGACTAAAGTCAGCATTGAAGTCTGCAACAAACAAACAAATCGTGGAGGCCGGCGGCGAGTCAGAGCAAGAGTTAATCGATCGCGCGACGACAATTTTTAATTGGTTGAAGCGACAAAAAAGTCCGCCGCTACTCGTTGCACATAATGGGTTTTTGCGGGCGCTGCGATTTAAATTTGACCCAACCCAAACTAGCCTTGATTCACTAACTGAAATCAAACGGCATGAAAACGCAACACTTTACACATTTGAGCTAACGGATAAAGAGTAGTGGTGAGTTGGACTGAACTACCGTCAAAGTTAACCAAACGATTTGAATTTGAAAACTATAAACAGGTAGTGGGTTTTGTTAATCAATTAACTGAATTAGCCGATGAACTCAATCACCATCCTGACATTACATTCGGTTGGGGTTATGCAGAGGTTAGTACTTATAGCCACGACCAGAAAACAGTTACCGAGCTTGATCGCGAATTTGCGCAACGAACTAATGAACTCTATAACTGACGACGAGCTACAGCAATTTCACCAAACGATTTATGGCTACTACGAGCAGCATGGCCGGCATGATTTGCCCTGGCGGCTAGACACAAGCCCGTATGCGATTTTCATAAGTGAGTTAATGCTGCAACAAACACGAGTTGTCCGAGTGATTCAGAAGTTTAGAGATTGGATGAAGCTATTTCCTAATTTTTCGATATTGGCAGCTGCCGATCAAGCCGATGTGTTGCGTGCTTGGCAGGGACTTGGCTACAATCGTCGGGCGAGATATGTACATCAATCAGCACAGTTGGTGATGGATAAATTTAATGGTCAATTACCGGAAGCCTTAGAAGAGCTAACAGAATTACCTGGTGTCGGCTTAAATACTGCCGGAGCGATTATGGCTTACGCGTTTAATAAACCAACGGTGTACATCGAAACTAATATCAGAACTGTTTACATTCATCATTTTTTTAATAATCAAGACGACGTAGAAGACAAGCACATTATCAGATTAGTAGAAGCGACGCTCGACAGGGAGCGACCCCAGCACTGGTATTGGGCGCTGATGGACTATGGCGTTCATCTTAAGCAGACAAAAGGCAATATGTCGCGGCGGGCAAAAAACTACAAAAAGCAGTCGAAGTTTGAGGGTAGTTTTCGCCAGCTGAGAGCCCAGGTGCTACGAACTGTATTAGCCAATGAAAAGATTCACCTAGCTATCATGAAGGAGCAGTTTAGTGATGAACGGCTTCATAAAGTTCTTAGTCAACTTCAGGCAGAGGGTCTAATAACAGAGAGCGACGAAAGATATTCAGGCTAGTACATGTTACAATTGTAGCCATGAACCGAAAAATATTGGTCGGGGTGTTTGCAGTGTTTGCAGTGACTGCGCTTGGTATGTTTGGCGTGGTATCAGCTCAATCAAACAGTCAGCAAATTTCTGTAGAAGCAACGTATAGCCAGCGCCTCGAAGAAGCGACTACTGACACGGAAAAAGCTCGTGGCGTCTTAGAAGAAGAGGGCGCTCGCAGTTGCCAGCTAACGGCAAATCACCTCAAAGGTCTTCATCAGCGAGCAGGGCTAACTCTGGATTATAGAGTAGCTACATACCAGACAATCTTGAGTGAAACTAATCAGTTAGCAATTAATGTTGAATCAAACGATGAGCCTGCATCCGGTCTGCGAGCAGCGATTGCAGAGCTTAGTGACAGGGTAACTGATTTTACTACCAGTTATTCCCAGTACAGAGCAGAACTGTTAGAGGCTGCCAATATCGCTTGCAACGAACAAACTGAGCTACGAGCTACTGTTGGTCGCACTCTCTCTGCCTTGCGAACGTCACAGTTTCATGCTGAGCGTATTGCGGACTTCGCTCAAAGTGAATTGACACAAAGCTTGGAGTTGAACGATGAGTAATAGTGACGACAACAATCGAAACGTCACCTTCATATTGACTATCGGCATTTCTGTTGTGTTGGCAATTATACTTGTTGCGGGTGGGATTTATTTCTATGTGCGACCTGAAACTGATCAGCCGCAAGATCAAGCTCAATCAATTGAAGAGATACAGCAACCTCGAGATGTAACACTAGAGTCACTAAGGGAAACCATCGACGAGCAATTGGATAGTCTAAATGAAGACGACTTTGATCAAAGCTCGCTTAGTGACGATGCGCTTGGAATAAATTAAAAAAGAGAAGAGGTTTGATTTGAAAGCGACCTGGAACGGCCAAATTATTGCTGAAGCTGACGCTTCTGACATAGTATCAATCGAGGGAAACCGTTATTTTCCACCAGATAGTTTAGTTGATAAATATTTTGAAGACTCTGAGCAAACCAGCATCTGCCCCTGGAAGGGCGAGGCGCATTATAAAACAGTAGTAGTCAATGGCGAACGTAATGAGGATGCAGCTTGGTATTATCCTAGCCCAAAGCCGGACGCCGCCGAGAAAGTCGGTCAACACTTTCGAGATTACGTAGCGTTTTGGAATGGAGTAGACGTCACAAGCTAATCGTTGTCTGGTCTTCCTTTAGAGCCTTTTGGCAAATGTTCGTGTTTTTCGTAAAAACGAATGACCTGTTGCTGGTATGGCAGGTCGATATCAGCGCTAGAGAACGCCTCTTTGATCCGTTTTCGGAGTTCACCAGTCACCTCCCATTGTTTGAGCGGGTAGGTCTTACCGGTAATCTTCAGAGTGACCGCATGCAAATCAAGTCCATCGATGCGCAGGAATTCTGGTGCTTCAATGATTAAATCGCGCCACTCGTCATCACTTGCCATGTCTTGACCAATTTGATTGATAATGGACGCCGCTTGCTCGATATTGTCTTCGTAGCCGATACCAACGTTAAGATTGACCCCCGAGTAACCTTTGCTCATATTTGATGAAACTGAAATCTCACCGTTGGGTACATGATGAACTACACCGTCGAGGTCGCGTAATACTGTTACTCGAAGGGTGATTTGTTCGACACCACCGACAGTATCAGCAATTGTTACTACGTCCCCAACCCGATAGTGGTCTTCAATAATTATGAATAATCCGGAAATAATGTCTTTAACTAATGTCTGTGCGCCAAAACCAAGCGCCACACCTGCCACTCCAGCACCCGCTAGCAACGGTCCAATTTCGATGTTGAATATCGGCAGTACTGTCAAGAATGCTGTTGGCCAGACGAGAACATGTAGTGCACCACTAGTGATTTGAATCAATGTTTTTTCGCGTTGTTTCTCGGATTTATTACTTCCATAGTGTCGACCACGGATAGAACGCTGAATAACGCGAGTAATAATCGAGGTTCCAAATCTTTGGATAACAAATGCAACAGCAAAAACTGCTACTACTTTGATGACTTCAGACTGATTTTGGCTGAACCAGTTTTGAATAGTTTCGAATTCCATAATCACAACCAGTATAACAATTGATTGCTAGCTTGATAGGCCAAAGTGTAAAAAAGTTTTGATATAATTTTTTATACAATTAAGTGATAGGAATATATATGAAAAATAGTAAAGAGCACGGATTCGTAACGTTTATTCGTAAACAAGGAGTGGTCGGTTTGGCGGTCGGTTTCATCTTAGGTGGAGCGGTTAGCGGATTTGTCGACAGCTTTGTTAACAACCTGGTCAACCCAGTAATTGGCTGGCTATTCGATATTGGCAGTCTGGCAAGTAACACTACTACTATCGGTGACGCTACATTGGGCTGGGGCGCAGCAGTCGCGGCGTTAATTAATTTTGTTATCATCGCAGCTGTCGTCTACTACGGTGTTAAGGGACTTGGACTGGATAAACTCGACGTCGAAAAATAGTAGTAAAAGCCTCATTTTACTTTAAAAATACCACCGAAGCATTGAGCGGTATTCGTATTTATCAGCAGGGAGTCGAGTTAACTCGACTCCGCTAGAAAGTGTGAGCGCACAAAATTATCGACACTACCGGCGCCCATTACTACCACTAAGTCTCCATCTTCGAGATGTGAATCGATTTTTTTTAGCAGCTCAGCGTTCATATCAACTAACTCTGCGACGTCGCTATTACTAAGGTTTGCAATCAGTTCACCTGGTGGCAACGATGGTCGACTATGGCGACCTGGAGGATCGTAGGTTGGTAGCCAGTATATTCGATCGACATCATCGAAGCAGTGCTTGTAACCTGATTTCACGTCACGCTGGCGTTCGTCTTGATGTGGTTGATACACAACAATGAGCTTGTTTGCGTTTTGTTTTACTTTGTATTCTTTGGCTAGCTCGACTGTCGATGCGATGGCTGTTGGGTGATGAGCATAGTCCGTTATCAGATTCTGTTTGATGCGCTCAAATCGTCGGGCTGTGCCGGGGAAGCTTATGAGTCTGTTTAACACCTGTTCTGCTGGCATGACATCGGCGAGCTGTAATCCGCAAGCGACTAGCTCTGCGTTGGCACGATTATCTTCGCCCATTAAAGGCAGTTCGTCGTATGTCAGCTGTGGTGTCGATAAAGCATGGAATGATGTTGAGTCTGAGAGCTCTAACTGTTGAGCGTCTGCTAGCCAGCCAACGCTTATGTCTGACTGATCGACGAATTGCCTGAACGCTGTGTCGTAGTCGCCCTTTGTTGGATAAATGTCAGGGTGGTCGTAGTCAATGGATGGAATTAAGCTGATTTTCGGCGAAAACTCTAACATTAGTCGGTCGTATTCATCTAGCTCCATGACAAGCCATTGACTCTTTGGGTCAATGCTACCGTGTCGGCCAAACGATATTTCGCTTCCTATCAGCCAGCTAATGGGCATTTGTTGTTTTAGAGCCCAGACCGCCATGGCGGTCGAGGTTGTTTTGCCGTGGGTGCCTGAGATTGCAAGCAGTTGAAGGTTAAATTTATCTAGCAAGTGATGAATAAAATCGCCGCGCTTAGTTTGTTTAATTTTTTGCGCTGTTGCGAAAGTGCGTTCGTCGTTGTCGGCAGGTATAGCGGCGCTATGGACAAGCCAGTCGATTGGTTGGCGGTGATGTCGCTGTGCTACGAAGTCGTTTGATTGATCATCAGATATTTTAGCACCACGAGCTTGTAGGTCTGTGACTACAGATGAACCTATGTCTAGGTCAGAACCACTAACGCTATAGCCGGCATCGAGCGCCATATGCGCCAAGGCACTGAGTCCAATTCCCCCAATACCGCTAAAATAGATGTGCATGCTACAATTGTACCTGAACCTAGAAAAACATAAACTATGCCAACATTCCTTCACCACCATCTCCATCACGGCCACTCCAATGAATTCACTCAAATTCTACGGTCTCGCAACTTAAGAGCGTTTGCATTTGGTATTGCCCGTGTGTTTATCCCGTTATTTTTGATAACCGTATATGGCGGGCTAGAAGAGGCGCTGTGGCCTATTACTGTATTTATATTGAGTGGCTACGGGTTGAGATTGTTATTAATACCCCAATATGCGGCACTTGTCATCAAGCTAGGTGCTAAACATGCGATGTCAGTGTCATTTGTTTCAGGGGTTGTAGCACTACTTATGACAGCATACCTCCAGACAAATTTGTGGTATATCGCCGCGCTTGGTTTTTTTCTTGGTGCTGCTAATGCGCTTTTCTTTTTGGCATACCATATCGATTTAGCACTAACGTTGAAGAAAACGAAAGCAGTTAAACACGGGATAGGATCTGTCGAAATGATCAGGAAGATTGTATTGGCGCTAGGGCCGCTATTTGGTGGAATTGTTGCAACTCAGATTAGCGAAAAAGCGCTATTTGTTGCTGCTGCAGCGTTTATGGTTATGGCAATTAGTGCACTATACCTGAAAGAAGACGACGTGCTTTCGCACAACACTAATTTAAATTTAGGCAGCCTAAAGATTTATCGCAAGTACTGGCGCGATTTTGTAGCTAACTTTGCGATGGGCATAAACGTAAATGCCGCTTCTTTCTTGTGGTCAATATTGCTGTTTGTGGTAATTGGAACATATCAAGCAGTTGGCTTTGTGTTGGCGATATCGTTAGTGATGTCTCTAGTAATCATCACATTCACCAGACGACATGACTCTGCAAAGTCTGACCGTAAAGAGATCCGTGGAGGCAGTACGGCTACCTCAGCTATTCATATGGCGAGGCCTTTTGTCGAAACTGCTTCGATGGCGGCTGGTGTAAATTTCTTCAATGATATAGCCTACTCATTTTTGTATGTGCCGTATGTCGATCGTTATTACAAACGAATACGCAAAAAAGACGGTATGACGTACGTAACAGTTATGGAGGTGGCAGCGGTTTTAGGTCATTTGGTGATGTGGCTTTCTTTTACTGGACTGTTTGTTGTTCTTGGTCAGAATAGTGCTTTTATAGGTGCATTTGCACTTGCGGCGGTCGCCGCATTGTTTGTGCGCTTGATTTCGAGAGAGTGAGTTAAGTACGTTATGAATTATCAATCAAAATCATCTAAGCTGCGGTCTATCCATTGGTTCTTCTTTCTGTTGCTAGCTATTGCTTTTGCAGCAGTAGGTGTACAGGGGTTGAGGCAAAACAATCAACGCATGGCAGAGCTCTTTGATGAAGTTAGAGTTGCGGATGAGACCGGTGAAGGTATTTCTCCGGCGCTTAATAACCTCGGAGAGTATGTCTTTACACACATGAATACATCAACTGAAATAACACTAGCATCTCAATACAGCCGTGATGCTCAGGTAGCGATAAGATCTGCCCAACCAGAAGGTACAAGCGATGAAGTGTATGATCAAGCGATTACTGAATGTGAAAATCCAAACATTCCGCTAACTGCTCGTGCGAATTGCGTAGCTGAGTATGTAAGTGCAAACAGCTCTGATCCGGAAACTACTCCAATTGAGGATATTATTCCGCCGAAAGCGCCTTACACCTACTCTTTTGTAGCGCCCCTGTGGAGTGCAGATCTTGCTGGTCTAAGTTTGCTTGCTAGCTCAGTGTTGATCGGACTCGGGGTTGCATCGTGGCTAAAAGTTAATTAGAGGATCGTTATACCAAATTAAAACCCGCTCGTTAGAGCGGGTTTTAATTATCGAAGTTACGCCGCCGCTATTCTTCAGTGACTCCCTCTTCAGGCAGTTGGTCGGCGCCAGCAGTATCGTTAGTAGGTAGCGCGGCGTCAGCTGGCTGCGTTGCGGCACTATCTTCTTCTTGCTGGGTGTTATTTATAATAGCTTCTACAACATCGCTATCGTTTTTCATGTTCTCCCAGAACAGAATCTTAGAACGTGAAATGTACATGACATCTTCTGGCCCATGAAGTTCATTGCCGAGCTTAGCTAGACTAATTTGCGGATCAGCTGTTGCATTGTTTTCACCTTCCTGTAGGCCGTCTTGTTGCACCTGGAGGTAGTAGATGTCGGTTAGGTTAACATAGGAACTGTTGATGTTGCTTAGTCGACCAAAATAGACCTGTCCGTTATCGAGAAACACCGCTTGATATTGGTCTTCCTTAATACCGGGGTCATTGTTGGCGAATGCACCGACACTCAGTGCTGCTGCAATGGCGATACCGACGAGGACTACTCCAACGACGAGCAGTTTGCTAGATAACGATACCTGGTGGACTTTCCTTGATGTATTAGGGCCACCATTAGAACTGTTTGTAGGTCTTTGCGGCGACGGCTTCTGATTACTTGATGGACGAATTCGATCCATGTGTTACTCCTTGTTTACTACTTATGCTTAGTATTGTAGCGATGCAGTGCACTCATCGCAACTGGGTTTCAGCTCACCCCGGTAAAAAATATGTTGACAACTGTTAGTTGCTCAAAGTATGGTGTTGATACCAACAGATAGGTTAAAGGAGGGAACAATCATGGCCTACTCACACACAAATTCGAAGGGTGTAACATACTACCTTCATTCAAAGGAAGTTACTTTGCGTGGCGGTAAGCTGCAGCGAATTTACTACTTTGCGAAGGACGTACGTCCTGACGACGCAGTAGACGAGCTACCTGACGACCGCATGGTAGAGGAAAACCCACGAAACGGTTTCCTAGTTCTGAAGAAAAAAAGCAACGCTTAGTTTAAGCTTTCTTTTTCAAAATGGCTCTGCCGTAAGGTGGAGTCTTTTTGTTTAGATATTGCAACTAAGTGTATTATTGAATGAATGGTATCTATGATTATCAAGGTTGAAAAGCTGAGCAAGAAATATGGCGAATTCGAAGCAGTAAAAAACATAAGTTTCGAGGTCGAACGTGGTGAGGTTTTTGCGATTCTCGGCCCCAACGGTGCAGGCAAGACCACAACACTTGAGATGATTGAGGCCTTACAGCCGATTGGTGGCGGTAGTATTACACTCGACGGTCATGACGTCTCAAAATCACCGCAAGCAGTCCGTCATGTAATCGGCATTCAGCTTCAATCTAGTAATTTCTATACAAAAATGAAGCTTCGTGAGCAACTAGAAATGTTTGCTAGTTTTTACCATGTTAAAGTCGACCCGAATGAGCTGTTAGCAAAAGTAGATCTCGAAGAGAAAGCGGACGCATACCCAGAGAATTTGTCTGGCGGCCAGCGGCAGCGGTTTTCGATTGCAACGGCGCTGGTCCATCAACCGAAAGTATTGTTTTTAGATGAACCGACAACAGGGCTCGACCCGCAGGCTCGACGGCACCTCTGGGAGTTAATCAGGAAAATCAAAGACAGTGGTGTCACAGTTGTGTTAACGACACACTACATGGAAGAGGCAGAACTGCTAGCTGATCGAATCGCAGTTATGGATGAAGGTAAAATAATTGCCCTCGACAGGCCAGAAATACTAGTCCAGAATTTACTCGATCGCGGCTTCAGCAAAGAAGAAACAGTCAAGCAAGCTGACCTTGAGGATGTGTTTATCGATCTAACCGGCAAGGAGCTGCGCGAATGAATTACTTGAAGACAATCATGGTTCTTGGCAAGAACTTACTGCTGCGATTTTTTAGAGACAAAACAGCCCTGTTTTTTACATTTCTATTTCCGCTAATATTTCTGTTTGTATTTGGTTCGATTTTTTCAGACTCTGGTGGCGCCTCATTTAGTGTGGCTCTAATCAATAACTCCGAGAGTGAATTTGCTGCCCAGTTCGTTGAAGACAGTCATGACAACGACGTGCTAAATATCTCTGACACGATCGATTTGGACGAAGCCAAAGAGCAGGTTGGTCGTGGTGAACTCGATGCAATTATTCGCCTGCCTGAAGATTTCGGTCAACCGAGTGGACAGTCGCCACTGCCGCGAGGCGAGTTGACGTTACTATATGATCAGTCTGACCAACAGATTGGTCAGACCCTCAGCAGTGTTCTTAACGGAGTGTTTGACGAGATAAATAGCGAACTAGCGCCGAGCGACGAACCGTTTACTGTTGCTACTGAACAAATTAACACCGCTAATTTAACCCAGTTCGACTATCTGTTCTCGGGGCTTGTTGGATTTTCAATTTTATCGTTGGCGATTTTTGGTTTAAGCAATGGACTACCGTCGGACAAAAAGACCGGTGTACTAAGACGGCTCGAGGCTACACCCTTAACTGCAGCGCAGCTGGTGTTGGCGACGATGTTGGTCTATGTGGTTGTAGGACTATTGTCCGTTGCATTAATGTATATTGTTGGGTTTACAGTGTTTGACGCCACGATGGTTGGGAGTTGGGTGTGGCTGTTATTGTTTATATTGCTGAGTATCATTTTGCTGCTCGGATTTGGGCTGGCGATTGGTGGTTGGGCAAAAAATGAGAATCAGGCCTCACCTCTAGCAAATATCGTGGCATTTCCAATGATGTTTCTAAGTGGGGTGTTTTTCCCGCGTTTTCTTATGCCAGACTGGCTGCAAGAAGTTTCGGCCTACATACCCCTGACCCCAGTAGTTGATGGCGTGCGTTTGATAATGACCGAGGCTAAAACACTGGTTGATCTCGGTCCTCAGTTGCTACTGATGGGCGTTTGGACGGTTGTAATTTATGCTATTGCCGTTCGTGTATTCCGTTGGCAGTAAGATAATTGTTATACTTTAAGCAATAAAATAACGAGGAGCTTAATTCAATATGAACAAAACAATAGAAACATCCAAGGCAGTTGTTAGCTTTATTTACGGAGTGCTTGCATCGCTATTAGGTTTGCGATTTGTGTTCCGATTATTCGATGCTAACCCTGCGAACGGATTTGTTGATTTCATTTACGACGCAAGCGCCCCACTGGTTGCGCCGTTTGAGACTATTTTCGACAGTCCTGTGGCGGGAAATGGTTCAGTGTTTGATTCAGCTGCAGTTGTGGCGCTATTGATCTATGGGCTCAGTGCATACTTAGTGATGTGGTTGATCAAAACTGTATCTACGCCTGCTAAAGTCGACAAACAAAATAAAACAGTCGAACCATCAGCTAACAAAGTTGACGAAAAAGACGACAAAAAATAACAACTCTATTGTGAATATCTGGCAGCAGCTACCGCAACCGTTTTTTGTATTGGCGCCGATGGACGACGTGACCGACGTTGTGTTTCGCCGACTAGTGAATTCGTGGGCTGCGCCAGACATTACTTTTACAGAGTTTGCCAATGTTGATGGGCTGCAATCTGGCGACGAAGGCTATGAAGCAGTTATGCAAAAGCTGCGAAGTGATCAGGATGAGCATCCGGTTATCGCCCAAATTTGGGGTTTAGACCCAGAAAACTACCGAAAGAGCGCCACTCATATTGCAGAGCTCGGCTTTGATGGAATTGACTTAAACATGGGTTGCCCGGTGCCAAAGATTACATCAAAAGGCTGTTGTTCGGCATTGATAAAGAATCAACCACTAGCCGCCGAATTAATTGCTGCCACCAAAGAAGGTGCTGGAGGTTTGCCGGTCAGCGTCAAGACGCGTATCGGATTTAATGAAATCGTAACCGAGCAATGGTGTGAATTTTTGCTAGAACAGGACCTGGCTGCTCTGACGATTCATGGACGTACAAGCAAAGAGCAAAGTATTGTTGACTGCCGCTGGGACGAAATCGGTAAAGTTGACCGTCTACGCCAGGGAATAGCCCCTGACACAGTAATTATAGGAAATGGTGATGTCATGAGCAGAGAAGAGGGTGAACGTCTTGCTAGCGAGTACAATTTGGACGGCATCATGATTGGCCGTGGCGTGTTCGCGAACCCATATGTGTTTGCCCCGGCAAACCAGCAGCCGAGCTTAACGCCAAATCAGCGAATAGAAATGTTTATCGACCATATTCAACAGCATCGAGAAGAGTGGGGTGATGACAAGAATCCCGCAGCGCTCAAGAAGTTTGCCAAAACATATTTACGCGAATTTGAAGGTGCATCTGAGCTGCGCGACCAACTGATGCACCGACACAGCCTGGATGAGTTCTTAGCGTTCTTGCGCCAGCAATTGTAGTGTTTGCCAGACGTCTTCAGTGAAGGGCGACACATCACGTTTAAACATCCATAGTCGCCACATCGGCCAACGGTGCTTAGTTGGATATTCGCGGTAGATTAACTTTGTCTGATTGTTGTCAGCGCGGTATGTTCTTTGTTTATAGTTCGTGGTTTCCGAGCTGTCTGATTCGGTCACTTTCAGCTGGTTTGACCAGGACTCAAGCGTGGTCTGAACTGAGCTAAAACGAAACCCTGCCCGCGGAATGTCGTGATTAGTGTAGCCGTCTTCGGCGCCAGTCACGATTAACAGTGGAGCAATTGCACCCGATAAATCCAATTGATCACCCTCCTTTTCGCCAACGCCAGTCATAATTGCCGCGCCGCTGGCAAATAGATTGGGTTGTTCCGCTAGTATGCGCTGGGCTAAAAAGCTACCGTTGCTGAAGCCGACAACGTAGCGTTGGCTGGACAGCTTTTTATTTGAATCTAATTTATCTACTAACTCAGTAATGAACTTCACATCGTTTATATTACGAGCGTAGGCGTAGCCGCAACAAAATCCGCCGTTCCATGAGCGAGCTATACCTTCAGGATAGACAACGGCAAACTCCCCAGTTTGTTTGGCTAGATTACTCCAACCGCTGTAGAGTTCACTAATTCGACCGGAGTCGTAGTTATAACCATGCAGAATGATTACCAGTGGTAATTGTTTGTCAGGATCAGGGGAGTAGAAACGGTATTTACGAGTACGCTCATCAACCTCGATTGTTTGATGTGATTCAATCAGCGCTGTACGGTCGCGGGTTGTTAGTTTACCGAAGAGAATTAACGATAAGAAAGCGATTAGCAGTAAAGCAAGTATTGCAACTGAAATTCCAAAAAATGATTGGACGCTGTTTGATTCTATAAAAGCTATGGTAGGAGTCTTTCCCTGTTCTTAAGCTAAGTTTGTAATCGAGTGGTGGGGCCGGCTGGATTTGAACCAGCGGCCAATTCGTTATGAGCGAACTGCTCTAACCCCTGAGCTACGGCCCCATGTTGTTTATTGTATCGTAGCCGCCTGCTGACAGCTAGAAGTCTCTAATAAATATCCAGATAACTACTACCGTAAGGGCAACTAAACCTAAGAATGGGTTAAATATAAATATACCAACTATCAACGCACCTATGCCAAATGCTTTTATAGTTTCCGTGTAGTCAAAATCAGCGGTCAAAGGGATGTTGCCGCGCTTGTAACTCCACTGAGCAACAGTATGCTGGTCTTTTTCAAGCTGGTGTACTTCTAAGTTGCGTTCAATCGAGTCCATAACCCTGCAGGCGATATCTATGCTCTCAATTAGCGTTGTTGCGTAGTCTCCGTCAGGAGCAATGAAGCGAATAACACCGTCAATAATCTCAACTTCGTAGTCTGCACTTGCGTCGATTAGTGTATGCATTACGTCAGGTGTAATAATTGCGAGCGCAGTAGAGCCTGAGTTGTTTTGTACGAACAGTCGAAAATGATGTGAAAAATCTCCCTCAAGTTCGATTTGGTTCTCTTCGGAAATGTACATTGTGTTATCAAGCTCTTCATTGTTGATACTATCTAGCAAGATATAAGGTGTCTTTATGTCTGTTTCTATCTCTAGAATTGCATGCTGTCTGTATTCGATACCTCTGTTGACGGTTATAGTGTACTTGTAGAGGTAGAAACACGCCTGGTAGTCACGAATAGTTGCTTGATCGATGTAGTGCAGGAACTTTTCGTTAGTACTCCTGCCAAACATAATGCCCATATCCCCGCGAGTATTAACATTCATTTTTGGCCGATAGCTCCAGTTATGAGCTTTTGCAGTTTGTAGCAATACCTCGCTCAGCATGTGATTGCGTCGGAAATTCAGCAGCATAATTAACAGCCCAATTACAATCGTCGCTATTGTGGTCCACCCGGCGACTGTCGGGCTAAAGACGAATAAAACCGTCAAAATAAAAAACATAAGAACACCCAGCCCGGTGGTAGAGGGTAGGTTTAGGTTATAGCCGAAGCGTTCAAGTGTTTTGAACTGATGAATGCCAGAAGTTACGTTATCAATCTCTTTTCTCTCTATGCTTTCGAAGCTGTTTAAATTGTCCATGTTGTTATAATAGTAATGTGATAGAAAAACTAAAACAATTCGACATCAGAGAACACGTCAAACGCGAGAATCTGTCAGTGATTTTGATTGGTTTGTTTGCGGCCTGGGTGGCTTGGCAGACAGTTGGAGTAGTACTAGAGAATAATCGACTACAGGCTGATATCGCTCGGCGACGTGAAGAAGTGGCGTTGTTAGAGCTAAACAACCAATCTATCGAGTTTGGAGTAGAGTACTACAAGACTGATGAGTTTTTAGAACGCTCAGCAAAGGAGAATCTACTATTGAAGCGTCCGGAAGAAAATGTAACGATTACGCCGTTGACGAGGAATGCTCCATTTCCGCCACAGACTGAATCCCAGCAGCAAAACACTGAAGATAAACGTTCAAATATACAAAAGTGGACTGACTTCTTGCTCGGCCGACAAAATTAGCTGAATTGTTGTAAACAATCTCTGAAATGTTTGCTATACTTAAGCAAATACTTAAACAAGGAGGGTACATGGCAAAAATATTAGTAATTCTCGGATCGACACGTCCTGGGCGAAACGGAAAGTATGTCGCAGATTGGTACATGTCTCACGCTAAAGACTTCGAAGGCCTAGACGTAGAGATGGTAGACCTAGCTGAACGAGATTTACCGTTGTTAGACGAGCCAAAACCACCGGCGATGCACGATTATCAGCACGACCACACGAAAGCTTGGGCAGCCAAGGTCGACGAAGCAGACGGCTACGTGTTTATCACGCCAGAATACAACCACAGCACGTCTGCGGCGCTTAAAAACGCCATAGACTATGTCGGCCAGGAATGGCATCGTAAGGCAGTAGCGATAGTTAGCTACGGTGGCAGCGGTCGTGGTTATCGCGCAGCAGAACACCTAAGACAAATTGCAGCGGAGCTGAAGATGGCATCGATTCGATATCAAATCGGTATCAATCTGTTTGACGGCACCTTACAGGAAGATGGGTCGATTGACGAATCTAAGCTAGACGCCAACGTCAATGACCAACTAACCGACCTCAAATGGTGGGTCGGTGCCCTGAAAGCTGCTCGAAGCTAGAACGCCTCGAAGGAGTTTCCCCGTTGACTGATACCTATAGGTGTTGTTACCATGGGTGCTATTGACGCGGGGTGGAGCAGCGGCAGCTCGTTTGGCTCATAACCAAAAGGTCGCAGGTTCGAGTCCTGCCCCCGCTACCAAGCAGTACACCAAGAGATAAAGACCGGGTTCTATGACCCGGTCTTGTTGTTTTAAAATTACCTCTGTTAAAGATGCTCTTACCTCTGTTGCGACCTGCCCCTATCTGAGTAGCTGGACAGAAATTTATGCGACCGTGTTCCATGACCGTAACCTGCACCTCTGATATCATGTAGTTATGAATAATAAATTAGACAAATTAGTTAGTGTTCCGCTAAGAGAAATCTGGAAACATGAAGCTATCGACTTCACCCAGTGGTTAGCGATGCAAGAAAATCTGGATCTGCTTGCAGAAGAAATAGGAATGGACCTCCTTAACCCCCAGACCGAGGTTAACGTTGGTAGTTTTAATGTAGATATACTCGCCGAAGATGTAAAAGTCGTAAGCAAAGACTATATGCACCATGATGGTCATAAATACCTGAATACTACAGATGGTAATCTGTTAAATTTTATACCATGAATACTATTTTTAAATTCATATTTTATTGGAGCACTCTGACAATCTTCATTGTATTTTTTAGCAGTAACATTGTTTATGCAGATGAGTTTAGCTTGGGTATAATTATCGATCCGTCATATACGGACTCAACTAGGCAGGAGTTTTTAAATGGTTTTCAGCTCTCCGTTAACGAATCCCCTGACATTAGTCATCCAACTGGAGAAGAAGGTGGTGATCATCTTGGTGGTTTAGACGTAAAAATCAACATTGCGGATATTGAGGAAGCCCAAGAGAAATTAACTGTAGATGCAATTGAAACGGTTATGGATGCTGCTATAGTTATCGTCGATCTAGAGGCTGAAAATTTAGCTTTTGCTCATAGGTCTTTAGTGGGATCAAATAGTTTTTTGATATCTTTACAAAACAATCAAGATGTTACGCTAAGCGATTCCCTGTATTTTTATGAGATGACTCAGCTTCATGATACTAAGTCATTGTTTATCTATAAAGACCCGTCGTTTAAAGAGAAGTACCTAGAATTATATGGGTCGATGGACACACTAGCTGCAAGACGTGGTTATGTTGCGGGCAGAATGGTGGATTTGGCTGTTGAAGCAACCGACAGAGATCCAGCTGATGTAGCGACAATGAATAAAAAGCTTGATGAACTAATAGTAAACGCTGAACCTCCCAATAATATTCCGACTGAACAAAAGGCAGAAACTACTACCCAGCAAGGTACCCAAAACACAGAATCGAAAATTGAGTTTACTTGGTACTTATTTACAGTTATCACTGCCGTTTTGCTAGTAGCTACCGCTTGGTTGCTCAATAAGTATTTACTAAAAAATTGGTTTGCAAAGTAGGTTCAGATAATTGTACGATCCGACTCAGGAGTCCGCAAACTTGGATTCAATATACTGCATTTATGCATTGCAATTTATAGCTTAATTTCATTACTGATTATTTATTCAGTAGCCGCAAATAAGGTATAATAGCCAAGATGTTATCAAATTCCAAAAATATTAAAGAGGCATCGATTAGACACATAGTCATGCTGATAATTTCAGCCTTACTAGTTTTTATAGTTTGGCGCTTAAATTCAACGTGGAGCCCGGACATGCGACTGTGGAAGGCCTTCGGCGGCGCATCATTCGCGCTACTATGGTTTACAATGTTTATTGGTCCAGTCGCTAAGCTGTGGAGCTGGTTAATTCGCCTGGTTAGCTGGCGTCGTGAATCTGGAATATGGCTTGCTGTCATAGCTTTGGTGCACGGATTCTTAATTTTAAATGGATGGGTTAGGTGGGGTTTTCTGGAGTTCTTTGGCTATCAATATGTAGCAGAACTAGATACTTACCTACGGTTTGAGCCTGGTTTTGGGCTAGCGAATCTCATGGGTCTAGTAGCCCTTATTTTTGCGCTTTTGCTGGCTGCAACTTCACTAAACAAGGCTGTAAACTTTCTTGGCGTCAGTTCATGGAAATGGCTTCATATGCTAGCTTACTCAATCTTTTATTTAAGTGCCATACACGTTGTTTACTTCGCATTTATTCATTTTTCACCGTCGCCATACCGAGTCATCGCTGGGCTTCCTACAGAATATGCCGTTAATCCACTTCGTTATTTCTACTTAGGGGCAATCGTCTCGGTGTTTGTAGCCCAAGTTGCAGCCTATTTCAAAACGGTACGTACACAAAGAAAGTCAGACTGGGATTAATGAATAATTATCAAGGTGGCAAATCTTGAAAAAGATAGAAATTGAAATTAAAACTCAAAAACTAGTAGCAGCTGATACGTACGAAGTTACTTTCAAACGACCTTCCAATTTTACGTTTTTGTCCGGTCAGTACATACAATTAACGCTACCAAACCTTAAATACCCTGACAGTAAGGGTGATTCCAGGGAGCTTTCAATCTGCTCTCCTCCCTATAATAAAAACGAAATATCAGTAGCATTTAGAAATACAAATAGTGGATTTAAAAAAACTTTAATAGAGCTTCAAGAGGGATCGAAAGTCATAGTTGGGGGTCCGTTTGGGCGCTTTACTCTACCAAATGGCGGGAATCATGCGTTTGTAGCGGCAGGAATTGGCATAACCCCGTTTCTCAGCATGATCAAGACTGCTGTTAACAAAGAACCGGGCGTAAACATTAAGCTTCTTTACGCAAATAAAAATAAAAGCAGGGCTGCTTACTTAGAAGAGTTAAATGAGCTAAGTTCAGAATCTAAACATTTCCAAATGCATTCTATTAGCGGGCCAGTCGATACTAAAGCAATACATAAGTATGTTAAAGACGCATCAAGTTTCAACTGGTGGATTGTAGGAATGCCCAAAATGGTTGCCGAGGTTAAATTAACCCTTGAATCACTTGGTGTTCCTAGCCTTAAAATACAAATTGAAGAATTTATTGGACATAATTAATTCGCCAGCAAATTATACGTAGAAATTAGATGGCAATGGATTTTTATCGTGTTGAACAAAATCATCGATGATTACTCTGCAAATAATCTTGTTGATCCGTACAATGATTACATTGGACAAAATATTGCATGAAAGTTCCTAAATATATCCTGATCACCTTGACTGTTATACTGGTTGCCTCAGGTATATATTGGCTATTTAGTACAGACTACAATAATCCACAAGTTGAACAGTCTACTGAACAGCAGGCTGAGAATCCTGCTTCATCTGCCACAACAACTGAAATAAGCAAGGGCGTTGTTGAGGTCGAGTTTACTGAAGAAGGTGGATTCCAGCCCAGAGAAGTCACAATCAAAAGAAATCAAGCCGTTAGGTTTAAGGTTCCAGCCGATGCAGAAATTCCAGTATGGGTTGCTTCCGACCCGCACCCCGCACACACTGACTATCAGGAATTTGACGCTGCTCGTATTCTTGATGCCCTACCTAGCCCTGGCGAGGGGTATGAATTTGTATTTGAAAATGTGGGGAGCTGGGCCTACCACAATCATACCCAACCCACATATGGTGGAGTAGTTAACGTTATTGAGTGATGCAAATTAAATCAAAACTATGTTCTGAAAATGTAATTTTGGGATCGCTGAAAGTGACTGAGTCCTGACGTCAGCTGGCGGCCCCGCTAGCAAACTGACACGAGTTTGCTCTTTTAGAGGTCAGCCGTCTATAGCTCTAGAACCTAGGAACCTCGAACCAGTCCACTAGAACTCAAAAACCAAGGATTGGAAGGAAATTATACTCTAGCTGATATTTCTTTTTTATAGTGTCTCATTTGTCTCGTTTTCTACCACTATGTACCCGTTCTAGGGGTTCCAGACCGTCATGCTCTACCAAGTGAGATTCAGAAGGCTCTTCGGAGCCTTTTTAAATATATTTGTATACCTCTTACTTATTATCATCCCTTCGACCAAATGAGGATTTGCCGTTGTACTAATGCCTGAAGAGAAGAGTTGATGGCTCTTATCTTAATGTTTACTCGTGGTTTATAGCTCTTAGGTTTATGACTTCAACATCTACTGGATATAGGGCGCCATCATTATCCCATCCCCAGTTATCAGAATGTGATGCTTCATGTAGATTTAAGTATTTAGCAAGCGAATCTCCGGGCAATTCTTGGCCTGGCTCATATCTTTCGTCTATTGATTTTATCCATGCATCTATATGCTTCCCCCCGTCTGGTACAAATGGCCTATCTTCTGGTACAAGCGGCCTGTCTTCGTACTGACCGCTAATTGCCCCTTCTAATGTCCAGGGTTCTAATCTAGGAGAGATCACGAAAAGTTGATAGCCACGTTCATTTTGTATTACCCCCCAGGATGAATCAGGGTGTATTGCGCCTTTCTCTGTGAGCTGGCGCGCAACCAATAAAGCTGCATCAACATTATCAACATCATTAATTTCATGACAGCTTTTTATGTACAGAAAGCTGTCTTTATTGTGGTAGGTTCCTCTTTTACCGTTACCGAAGCCTAGCTCAGTAGCTCTATTTACAAATTGTTCTCCGCTAATAATCGGTTCACCACTTGGAGTAAGCATTGTGTGTTCACTAACTATATCGTCGTAAAATTCGCTATTACCGCCTACACTCTCTAGAGCCACCTTCCCCATTACAGGTGCTGTGTCGGGAAGCCTTGAATCAATTAATTCTGCAGGAGTTACTTCAGTTGTAGTTTTTATAGGTTTTGTCATATTTTTATTTTATCTACTATAGTATATACTATATTATATTTGTAGTAATAAGTCAACTAATCTTCACTGACACTGCCTTAATCTGCTTCAGCCGATCCGACTCTGTAAGTAGTTCATTCTCCGTGATGTTACCTGGGCTACCAAATTTTATTTATCGTTAAACCGTCCAATTTTAGTGTAAAAATGATGAGTTTTTAGCGGGTCTTACAGTGAGCTATGTTTGCGAAGTGGGGTCAAGAAGACTTTAGGGTTGCAGTAGGACTAAATAATTAGAACTGTTCTTAGCCAAGTTGCTCCTCAATACGTAATAATTCATTATACTTTGCAGTTCGTTCGGAGCGTGATACGGAGCCAGTTTTAATTTGACCAGCATTGACGCCGACCGCAAGGTGAGCGATTGTAGTGTCTTCGGTTTCTCCGGAGCGGTGAGAGATTATAGTTCCGAAGTTATATTCTTGGGCCAATTTGATAGCTTGCAGCGTTTCGCTAAGGGTGCCAATTTGATTCGGTTTTATCAGGATGGCGTTGCAGGCGTTATTGTCAATTGCTTGTTGTAGACGTTTTTGATCAGTAACCAGAAAGTCGTCACCGACAATCTGTATGTTGCTGCCGAGTTGGTCGGTCATTTCTGTCCAGCCGTCCCAGTCGTCTTCGTCTAAGCCGTCTTCTATCGAGCTAATTGGAAAGCTAGTTGTCAGCTGTTTAAGCCAGTCAATCATGCCGGATCGATCTACCGCCTCGGGTGTAGTACTGAGATGATACTGGTTGTCTGTGTAGAATTCACTGGCGGCAACATCGAGAGCGAGCTCTACGTCTTCGCCAGGAGTGTAGCCGGCTATCTCAATGGCATCAACTAGCAGCTGTAGTACATGCTCACTGTTAGCGATAGCGGGCGCAAAACCACCTTCGTCGCCAACAGTGGTCGGCAAGTTATGTTCTAACAGTAGCTTCTTCAACGAGGCAAACACCTCCGCTGCTAATTGTACGGTGCGCTGAAAGCTGGTAGTAGTACGAGGGTAGATCATAAATTCTTGGATTTCGGTACCCCCAGTTGCGTGCTGGCCGCCGTTAATAATATTCACCATCGGTCGCGGTAGGCTAAATTCGTTTGTTCCGTGAAGCATACCTATATGTTGGTATAGCGGTACGGCTTTCGCTGCCGCTGCAGCATGTGCAACAGCTAGAGATATGCCGAGCGTGGCGTTGGCGCCTAGGTTTGATTTATTGTCGGTGCCGTCGAGTTCAATTAGCTTTTGATCTAAGCTGTGTTGATCACTGGCGTCAAGGCCGATAATTATAGGTGAAATTTTGTCAGTAATATTTTTTAGCGCTCGGTTTACACCTTTGCCATTGAATGCTTGCTGGTTGTCGCGCAGTTCAAGTGCTTCATGCTCGCCGGTCGAGGCTCCAGACGGCACCGCAGCGCGGCCAATTGCGCCATTTGCAGTCGTAATTTCGACTTCAACGGTCGGGTTCCCGCGCGAATCGAGTATCCAGCGACAATTAACAGTTTTAATATCCATTAGCAATATGGTTACATAGACGTAAGCAAACGGCAACTATTAGGGGGGGGGCGGATGAAGAAGATAAACATCATTTTTTATGACGTCACACCGATGGATCGTGAACAAATCGAACCACACCTGGACAGTAAACACTACAGCGCGACGTTAACAGCCGCTAATATATCGACAGATAATATCGACCCTGACGTCGAGGTAGTTAGCGTGTTTGCTGACTCTCACGTGACCAAAGAGATGATCGAGCAAATGCCGAACCTACAATTATTGGCCTGTCGCTCAACTGGATTTAACAATATTGATCTTGATGCCGCATTCGAACACGGTATAGCAGTTGTCAACGTGCCAAACTACGGCAGCAACACAGTTGCAGAATACGCATTTGCAATGCTACTGACGTTAAGTCGAAAGCTGCCGCAAGTCATGGAGCAAACCCGGGCTGGTCATTTACGGCACGAGGATTTACGGGGGACTGATCTCGCCGGCAAAACACTCGGTATTATCGGTACCGGAAAAATCGGACTAAAGATGGCCGAAATCGCCAAAGGCTTTGGCATGAAGTTACGAGGGTACGATCCCTACCCAAACCATGCCCAGGCGAATAAGCTCGGACTGACTTATTCGAGCCTGACAGAACTAGTCGAATACTCTGACGTCATTTCGTTACATGCTCCGTACAGTAAAGAGAACCATCATCTGATTGATGTGTCAGTTCTGGCTCGCTGTAAACCGGGAGCGATATTAATCAACACCGCCCGAGGCGAGCTAGTTGACACTAAGGCACTAGTGTTAGCGCTGCAGGAAAATCAACTGGCCGCCGCCGGGCTAGACGTACTCGAAGACGAACAGTTGATGGACCACAGTGAAGAAATGTTGCTGCTGCGAGCAGATCATGTCGATGATGAAAAACTGCAGCATTCTCTAGAAATATCGACGTTAGAGCGAATGCCTAATGTAATCGTTACTAAACACAACGCCTTTAACACCATCGAGGCTGTATCGCGGATTAATGACACCACACTACAGAACATTAATAATTTTTATAACGGTCAAACTTCGAATCAAGTTGGCAAAACACACGGCAAGCTGGTGATTGTTCGTCACACCGAGTCTGAGTGGAATGCGATGAGTAAGTGGACAGGCACTACTGACGTTCATTTGACCACTAAGGGAATCGACGAAGCGAAGATGGTTGGCGATGTTATTCGGGATGTAGAGTTTGATAAGGTGTTTATTTCTGAACAGGTTCGCACTAAAGAAACGGCCGAAGCGGTGTTAGAGCAAATTGGTCAGAAATTAAATTTGACTATGGTAGGCGAGATTAACGAGCGTGACTACGGCAAGCTAACAGGGAAGAATAAATGGGACATAAGAGATAAAGTGGGCGAAGAAGAGTTTAATGGTATTCGTCGCGGTTGGAATCACCCAATCGAAGACGGCGAGACACTCAAAACAGTTTATGAGCGAGCAGTGCCATTCTACAAGGACACGATTGTCCCCCTAGTAAAAGAGGGTCAAAATGTACTGCTAGTTGGTCATGGTAACTCGATACGATCATTGATGAAATATATTGAGACTATTAGTGACGAGCAGATTGAAGACACCGAGATGATTTTTGGTACCGCTTTAATCTATACTATCGATAAACAGGGCCGAATGCGCAATAAACAAATCCGAACTATTGATTCGGCGCCACCTCCTAGCGCTAACACTGTCTAACAAATTGCAGAAAATCGGTAATTATAGTATAGTTGTCTTAACAAACACGGGTGGTTAAAACAGTAGTTTTTTGAACTGGGAGGTTTTAATGCTCGCATCTTTATCAGTCAAGACAATCGGTCGGTTTTTAGCCGTATTGACTGTTGCCTTGCTAGCACTAGCAAGCTTTAGTGTTAGTCCAGTGGCTGCCGCATCAGACAACGATGTTATCTACGGCGGAGTAAGTTCGGTTGTGGACCTGAAGCAGAAATTTAACAACGGCGATGGTCGAAATACTGCAGCAAATATTCAGGCAATTTTCGAAGAAGCAATTGGCGTAACCAGTGCCAGTGAGTTTGACGGGATGGTCGAGGGCTATATTTACCGTAATGGTGACGTGCGCGTAAATGGCGACGTTGTTGCAACCGATGCATTTAGCACTGGCCGCGAAAACTTCCGTAACTCAAAACAGCTTGGTGATACTGATGCATACTATGAATCAACAGATGTGCGTTTTAGTGAAGGAACAAACAGCGTCGAAGCGCTAATACAGCTTGATGAACACGGTGTATTCCAGTTTGCAGTGCAAACTAGCTGTGGCAATCCAACCTGGGCTACTCAAGTATCACAGCCTGAATACCGCTGTGAATCTTTGACAGCCGACAGATTTGCAGTAGAAGTTAATGAGTCAATTACATTTACTGCCACCCCATTTACTAAGGATGGCAGAAATGAAGATGTCGACGTAAAAAATTACAAATTCGACTTTGGCGACGGTAATACCCAGACAGTAGAAAATTATATAGTCGATTATAGCTACACTGAAGCTGGCGAGTATCAGGTAAGTGTACTGATTACTTTTACTGTTGATGGTGAAGACGAGATCGGTCAGATTCCCGTACGCTGCAAACTAACTATTATCGTTGAAGAGGAACCGGAACCTCAGTCAGAGCCTGTATACCAGTGTGAAACCCTAACAATCGACAACAGCAGTCACGACAATATCGTGCCACGCCGAGTTGACTTTATGGGAAGCGCATCTGTAACTGACATCGAAATTACTGGCTACACATATGTAATATTAGACGAAAATGGCACCGAGGTTGAACGCGAAAAGATCGACACCGATATGACTGAAGTCGAATTTAGTTACATATTCGAACAGCCAGGTGACTACAGTGTTTATCTATTAGTTCACACCGCTGATGGCGACACTGAACGTGTCAGTGACTGTGAAGTAGAGATTACTGCTGACGAACAGCCACAGGAAGAGCCAGAGCCAGAAATTGTAAAGACTGGTGTTTTCTCGGCAACTGCTGGCGTGTTTGGCACCACTGGTATCTGGATTGGTTTCAAAAAGTGGCTAGTTACTCGTCGCGAACTTATCAATAATCTGATGAATAAATAGCACAAGCTGACGCCTGTTCATCTAAAGCCGCCTGAACCCAGGCGGCTTTTTAATTTCTGAGTGACGTTTCGAGTCCACTAATCGGTGCATACCATCCTTGATCGAGGATATAGGTTTGCAGTTGTTGGTCGAACCCGAACAGTACAGCGATTCCAACCAGCAAGAAAACGACGCCCAATGCGAGTTCAAATCGACGGTCCGTGATCCAGCTAATTTTTGACAGTAGCCGCTGACCGAGCAGGGCAATGGCGAGCAACGCTAGTCCAAGCCCGATTGCGTATGATACGAGATAAACAATGCCTTCGCCGAGCGATACCGGCAGTACAGCTGCGACAATTAACAAGTAGGTAGGACTGCAGCTATTAAATACCGGTCCGAGCGCTACACCCGTTAGTGCAGCATGTTTAAGACTGCGGCTGCTTTGGTTGCTAGCGATTGTTTCATTTGCCTTTTCGATTAGACGGTTGCTACTGGCTTTAGAGTAGATTCGTGGAAAAATATAAGAAATAGCCAGGCCGATGACAATTACACCGGAAATTATGCGCCAGACCTGTGGCGAGACGCCCAGAAGGGCAGTCGATGCCTTTAGTAGCAGTGTAAAGGTAATGACAGACAAACTAAGGCTTAGTGCAACGACTACTGGTCGCTGCCAGCCAGGACGATGTGAATTGTTGTCGTCTGCTGAGATTGACCCACCGACGACAATTGGCAATAGCGGTAATATGCAGGGCGCCGCCACAGTCAGTAGTCCAGCGATGAATGACGCGATGAGTAGGGACATAATAAAATCTCTAGAGTAGGTTTGCGCTGACGTTTGCGATTGTTGGGTCGTCATACGGAACATACGACTCAATCAGGTCACCGTTGTCATCGACTCGAACTACAGTGGTTTGGGTTGTTACGCCATATTTCTGACGGAGCTCTTGCGAATTATCATAGTCGACCTTAATGACTGTCGTCCCTTCTGGCGCACCATTAGCTTTGATGTCTGAATCGAGCGCGCGACATTGCGGACACCAGCTGGCGTGAAAGAACAGGAGACGAGTGCCAGATGCGTCAGTAAATGCCTCTTCAGTGTAATCAATATATTCGCCACCTGGGTCCGTCTGCGATATAGGTTCGCGAACGTCGGCAGTCTCCATGTTTTCTGTATTTTCAGATGATTCGACAACTTGGTTCGAGTTGTAGCTTTGGTTAGTGGTGAAATATGCGATTCCAGACCCAATTGCCAGTATCGATGTAACAGCGATAATAGTTGTAGTTGATTTCTTCATTAAGTAGGATTATAGCTTAAGTATTTGCTTAATCATAACAATTAAGCAGAGTTAATTAACAACAGCTTAACCTCGGTTTGATATGGTATAGATGTATGGATCCAGTAACAAATGCAAACTCGGCTCTTAAAAACGGCAATCAAGAGCTGAAGTCCCTTAGAAGCGAAAAGCAAGAGCTTAAAAATCAAGTCCAGGAACTACGCTCAGAGATCGAAAATCTTAAGCAAACTGCCATGACTCAACAACAGTCAGAAGATGCAATGTTCCAGTTGTCAGCTGCAAACTCACGCCGCAACATATCTCAAAAAGAGCGAGAAATAGATCGCACAGAAACTGAAATGTCTCGCATCGAAGACCAAATCCAGAAACTTGAATTTGCTGTCGAAACTCTACAGCAGGAGCTTCACAACTATGAATCAGACCCAGAAAACCCGAAATACGGCGCGAAGCTTGATGGTGCCGCTAAAAAAGTATTGCGCTCTACAGCGTAGATTATTTGACGTTGCCGCAGGCGACTTTGATCGCTTCACTCCAGGTCGGGAAGGCATGTACCATGTGGGAAATTTCGTGTGCATGTAAGTCAAAGTTGATTGCGACCGCTAGCTCGTGAATCATTTCTCCAGCATGCGGTGCGATGATTGAAGCACCGAGGATGTTACCTTTTTGGTTAGTCACAACTTTTACCATGCCGTCTTTGAAGTTCTCTGTGTTAGATCGTCCAACTTGGCTAATTGGAGCAGTACCGATTCGAGGTGTTATGCCTTGTTCTCTGACCTGTGCCTCAGTGAGACCGACACTTGCAACTTCTGGTTCGACGAATACACAGCGAGGAATAGAGTGGTAGTCAGCTGCTTGCCAGTTGTCTTTGCGGTTGGTTATATTGTTGCCGGCGATACGGCTCTGGTAGCTGGCGGTGTGAGTAAACTGATACGGCCCGACCACATCTCCAGCAGCAAAGATATGTTTGGCGCTGGTTTGCATGTATTCGTTGGTAGTGATTCCGTGCTTGTCGTATTCGACACCGGCGTTCTCCAGGCCGATTTCAGTATTCGGTCGCTTGCCGGCAGCAATTAAAATTTCGCTGACGGTAAGCTTCCCGGTTTTATTGCCCGTTCGATAATGCAACACCTTTTGCTTACCGGATTTTTCGACTTTTTCGACGATAGTGTCGGTTTCAACTCGAACTCCTTGTTTTTCCATGATGGCTTTGGTCAGATCGGCTGTTTCTGGTTCCTCGCGAGACAGCAGACGAGAAGCCGCTTCAAACAGAGTGACATTTACATCAAAAGTGTTAAAAATAGTCGCAAATTCACAGCCAACAGCACCGCCGCCTATAACTGCCATTGATTTTGGTAGCTTCCCGACTTCGACCGCTTGTTCATAGGTGATATAGCCAATGTCTTCGATATCTTTGATTGGTGGAATGAAGTTGCTTGTGCCTGTTGCGATTAGAAATTTATGGGCAGTGTAGCGCTTACCAGCGACGCTTACGGTGTATTCGTCGATAAAATGAGCGTGACCACGGATGACGTCGATGCCATTTTTGTTGAAGAATTCTTCAGCTTTGTCGGTTCCAGTGCGTGACACGACTAAGTCCTTGTACTCCTTAACTCGTTTGTAGTCGACTTTAAGCGTTCCGGTGTCGATTCCGTAATCTGGAGCCGCTTTGGCCATACGATAGTGTTCTGCGGCCCGTAATAGTGCTTTAGTTGGCACACACGCCCAGTTTGGACATTCTCCACCAAGTTTTGGTGCTTCGTCTACAATTGCGACTTTCTGACCGGCTTTGGCGACAGTATTTGCTGCAACGTTTCCGCCTGAACCGGAGCCAATTACTAGTAGGTCGTAGTCGTAGACAGGGTGCTTTGGCATTAGCTAATACTCCGATGATGTTCGTAGAGGTATCCGGCGTCTGGATGATATTGCTGAAAGTGTTCGGATGCAATACGGGTAATATCGTAGCTGGTAACTTCATGCTTGGGTTCGAGCCATTCTTCGACAAGCTGCACGATTCGTTCAGCGATTAACTCAGCTTCAGTGTCAGTGCAACGTACCGCGATACATGCGTTGTAGATACTGGCGTAGAGTTTGCGCTGATCATATTCTTCTGTGTGTTTGCCGCGTTTTACGATGTGCTTTGTCTTGTTAGCCATGGTTTACCCGAAGTTTATAGTGCCATTAGCAATTAGAATTAGGAGCCAGCCGAGGGCGATTAAGGTCAGACCAATAAACAGTCGCATTACACCTTTAGACTCTTCTTTCCATTTCTTGACTGAGGTTATCTGAGTACCGCCAGCAACCATCAACAGAATTACGATTAATGGCAGCACGAATAGGATGTTATACAGCACCAACAAGCCGGTGGCTGCGATTGCGTCAGGGGTGAATAGTCCTTGTTCGAAGTTAACTTTTAGAATTGTAATAATAGCCAGATACGGAGCACCGGTGCATGGCAGCTCTACTGCTGACACAAACGCACCAAGAAACATAACTCCACCAAGTGATTTTTTGCTGGTTGAGTATTCATGAATCTTCTTCGCATATTTGGCTGGGATTTGTAGGCTGGGTCCTTTTCCGTACCAGAAGAAATCTTTAATCTCGAGCATACCTCCGACTAGTACTAATAGCGCTACCGCAATTGATAGGTACTCAGCAATAACAATCGGGATTTCACTTAGGAACACCACTAGCCCTAGACCAGCAATCAGGTATGTAGCAAAGATGGCAAAGATATAGGCGAAACCAAGCAGCAGTAGTCGTCGAGTCGAGTGCTTACCTGTTAAGATTACCGAAATCATTAAAATAAGGACGCCAATTGCACAAGGGTTAATAGAATCTATCAACGCAGAGCCAACAACAATAGTTATGGTAGGCAAGTCTAGCATTATTGAATGACCCCTTCGTATTTGTAGTTACCAAGCGATTCAATTTCTTCACCGTCTTCGTTAATCACAGTGTAGTCGGTTCCCTGGACTTCATATTGACGACACAGTTTATCGGTTGATTCTTTGGTGCGGTCAAATTCGAAAATTAAACAATCTCCTGGCGGAACAATTGAATCGTCATTAATAACATAGTTTACGGGGTCATCTATCTTACGTTGGATGAATATATTTTTGCCATCCTCTACGACATAGTCGCCATTGTTATCGCGTACAACTTCGTAGGCAAACAGCTGAACATCGGCGATTGTGCCATCTTCACAAGTTTGTCCGTCAACGAATGTTGCATAGTCACCTTCACGACCGGGATCTACATAGTTCTGGGTAATATAGTCGCGAGTAGCCGGGTCTACCGCGTAGTCGCCATCTTCGTCGTCAAAATATGGTCCATCACTGTTGAGTGGAATTTTGATTGCACTATCAGTTATTCCGCCATCCAATACATAAAGGAACTTGCCTAGGCTAGCGTCACGTTCCTCTACCAATACACCTTCGAGGTGAACACGACGGTCGTTGTGTTCGTGGAGCGATGGTGAGCCAATTTTATTATTAAGTCGTCCGATAGGATCGCGCAATTCCATCTCTTGACCGCAGGCCCATAGCTCAAAATCAGCGTGCCAATGGACTGGGCCGCCGCTTTCGCTATTAACATTTAGATAAATCGTACCACCGATAATTGCCAGCGATACAGAAGTCACTGTCAGGGCGATTGCACTGAACAGGGGCATCTTTAGTTTCGGGATGCGCTCTTTTGTCAGTGCAGCTACAATTAGCAGTACAATTAAAATTAGACTGCCAAAGAGAACTGCATTCATTGAAAAGTTTGAGACTACCGTCTCAAGGTCTTCTACTGGTTGATATCCGTCTGAGAACAGCCCACCGCTAGTTGTTTGTGCAATTATTTTGTACATATATTTTTGATGCTTACGCTAAATATAGCATATACTGTTTACTAGTTGTAAACCAAAATTAACAGTCAACATAGGTGGGGTAGTGACACAGAGACCATATCAACAAGAGTCGGATGCAGTAACACATAGTCTTGAAACCTGGCCGGCAAAAGGTTTATCGTCTGGCGAAGTTTCAAAACGGCAAGAAAAATATGGATTAAATAGTCTCGAAACAAAGAGTGGTGTTCATCCCTTAAAACTATTCTTGTCGCAGTTTAAAGACGTATTGATTATCATTTTGATTGTCGCTGCTACGATTTCGTTGGCACTCAGCTACGTTGAGGGCGGCTCTAGCGAAGGTCCAATCGAAGCGCTACTTATATATGGAATCGTGTTGGCGATTGCGTTCGTCGGGTTTCTTAATGAATATAAAGCTGAAAAAACAGTCGAGGCACTAAGGAAGCTGGTAACGCAAACCACTAAAGTTCGTCGTGGTGGGCAGGTCGTAGAGATCGAGGCCGATCAACTCGTTCCGGGCGACATCGTGATTTTAGAAGAGGGTCAAAAAGTCACTGCTGACATGCGCATAGTCGAATCCCATAACCTACGAATTGACGAAGCAAGCCTGACAGGCGAAAGCCAGCCAGTGTCGAAAATTACTGATGCGATTGATGGTGAGCAGGCTCTGGGCGATCAGAAGAACATGGCTTTTTCGGGTACCTTCATTGCTAGCGGGTCTGGTGAGGGAGTAGTAATTGCAACAGGCAACGCTACCGAGCTTGGCAAGATCGCGACGATGGTCAGCGAAGTTGAAACAGAACAGACGCCGATGCAGCAGAAGCTCGATAAGCTCGGTAAACAGATTGGCTACGGTGTTATCGGAGTATGT
>Ga0306906_1000056_pt1 | contig 70979 bp, 135 predicted proteins | sample AntRauTorcE11897_FD_190405 | JGI IMG/M metagenome (GOLD analysis project Ga0306906, IMG submission 190405) | Saline lake microbial communities from Rauer Islands, Antarctica - Metagenome Torckler E11 #897 (v2) (version 2) | ecosystem: Environmental > Aquatic > Non-marine Saline and Alkaline >...
TCTTGCTGGTTGTGGTGCCACGAATGCTAATGATTCCAACTTCTTGGGTTATCATGCTGGTCGTGGTGCCCCGAGTGCTTGTAACTCCAACTTCTCGGGATGGGCGGCTGGTTGTGATGCCACGAATGCTAATGATTCCAACTTCTTGGGTCGTCGTGCTGGTCGTAATGCCACGGGTGCTTGTTATTCCAACTTCTTGGGTAATCTTGCTGGTCGTGCTGCTACGTGTGCTTGTTATTCCAACTTCTTGGGTAATCTTGCTGGTTGTGATGCCACGAATGCTAATGATTCCAACTTCTTGGGTAATCGTGCTGGTCGTAATGCCACGGGTGCTAACAATTCCAACTTCTTGGGTAGTCTTGCTGGTTGTGGTGCCACGAATGCTAGTAATTCCAACTTCTTGGGTAGTTTTGCTGGTTATAGAGCCCCGAATGCTTGTAATTCCAACTTCATGGGTAATTCTGCTGGTAGTAGTAACTATTATGGTAATGTCAACGCACGTCATTCCAACTTCATGGGTTATTATGCTGGTTATACGTATAGTGGTTCTCTATCCGCAGATCACTCCAACTTCTTGGGACAGAACGCAGGTAGAGAAGCGTTGTTAGCTTGTCACTCAACATTCATAGGTAGACACGCTGGTTGTGGTGCCGCGAGTGCTTGTAACTCCAACTTCTTGGGTTATCGTGCTGGTGATGGTGCCGCGAATGCTAATAACTCAACATTCATAGGTCGTCGTGCTGGTCTCAATGCCACGAATGCTAGTTGTTCCAACTTCCAAGGTCTGAGTGCTGGTCTGGGTGCCACGAGTGCTTATCGCTCCAACTTCTTGGGTAGTCTTGCTGGTCGTAATGCCACGGGTGCTAACAATTCCAACTTCTTGGGTAGTAATGCTGGTTATAATGCCACGAGTGCTAGGGATTCCAACTTCTTGGGTTATCGTGCTGGTTGTGGTGCCACGAGTGCTAACAATTCCAACTTCTTGGGTAGTAATGCTGGTTTTGGTGCCACGAGTGCTTATCGCTCCAACTTCTTGGGTAGTCTTGCTGGTCGTAATGCCACGGGTGCTAACAATTCCAACTTCTTGGGTAGTCTTGCTGGTCTCAATGCCACGAGTGCTAGTAACACCAACTTCTTGGGTAGTCTTGCTGGTAGTAGTAACTATGGTAATGTCAACGCACGTCATTCCAACTTCTTGGGTAATTATGCTGGTTATACGTATAGTGGTTCTCTATCCGCAGATCACTCCAACTTCTTGGGACAGAACGCAGGTAGAGAAGCGTTGTTAGCTTGTCACTCAACATTCATAGGTAGACACGCTGGTTGTGGTGCCACGAGTGCTTGTCACTCAACATTCATAGGTAGACACGCTGGTTGTGGTGCCACGAATGCTAGTTGCTCCATTGCAATTGGTTCATGTGCGATTCCGACAGGACCGCAACAGTTCATCCTTGGTTCATCCGCGTATCCTCTCAGTGTGTTACCCGGCGACACCATAACCTCATCTGTATCCGTTCTACGGATCGGTGTTAATGGACAATTCTTCAACCTTCCACTACTCGCAATACCTTAAAGTATAGTAAGCTAATCCTAGCTTAAAAATCGAAGTTGTAGTGGAATCCTTCAAACTGTTGATGGAGCGGTCCCAGTATCTTCTTACTATCATCCACCTGTGGTTTGATTACAGGTCTTATGGTGTGTAGATCCGTGAAACCGTGTTCAGAATCATTCTCAACAGTATACTGAGCAACATTATCGAAATCGTGTTCATAGTAGTTCTTATCTAGGAATCGATAGACTTCCTTCATCACCCTTTTTGGATCCGATGTGAGGGTGTCATAATCGAGTAGGTGTATCTTACTACCGTTTCCCCTAATAAAGGCATCTTGTATGGCGTTGAACGTTCCTCCCACCAAACCGTTTCCGTCCATCCACATGTTGATACGGTTCATGATAGTATTCATACTGGGATCGTTCTGCATTGGACTATCAACATTTGATAGCTCTTTTCTGTAAAGCTTCTCCATTGAGGCGAGAATACAGGTCATTTTCCTTGTGGTGGTGATAATCTTGACTGAGTTATCCATACACATTTCCAAGGTTTCAATTAGGGGCATCCAAGCTCTGGATTTGTTGAAAACCACGGGACGGTCAGTATCACTATGATATGATTGTAGAAGACCATTAATGATTGGTATCCTTTTTTGTGGTTTCTCCGATGCTTTCACAATGGGGCTGGTTTTCCAGAATTGGTTGATACCGCTAACAATCTCGGACAATCCACTAGTTGGAGTCACATGAAAATCTGGGTTTTGAGCCAGAATATTACAGAACAGTGTTGAGCCAGATCTTGGCATTCCATTTACGAAAAAAACTTCTTTGTCATTCATGGATTTATTTATTGTATTAGTGTTTTTTGTCAATAAATAGATTCATGAGCAAATTCGCAGTATTTCATATTGAAGGTGGTATCGGAAAAAACGTAGCAGCAACTGCTGTAATCGAAGCATATAAAAGGGAACACACCGATAGACAGATAATTGTTGTCACAGCATGGTCACAGGTATTTGAAAATAACCCAAATGTTGACAGAGTCTATATACACGGTCAGACACCCTACTTCTATAAAGATTACATTTATAATAAAGATGTGGTGGTATTTGCCCATGACCCATACAAGGAAACACCCCATGTGACACAGCAACAACACTTAATTGAAACTTGGTGTGAAATGGTTGGAGTGGGACACAAGGGGGAACTCCCACGATTGAGTATTAACTTTAGGGAAGAGGAAATCGCTAGAAATTTGATGGCCAATGATACTGGAAAGCCTATTCTATTGTTTCAACCTTTTGGTGGACCGGGTAAACACTCACAAGAATTCCCCTACTCTTGGACAAGGGACATCCACCCCGCAATAGCACAATCAATCGTCAACGTATTATCTCAAAAGTATCACGTTGTTCATATATGCTATGATTTCCACCCAACCCTCAATGATTGTGTGAGAGTTGACCAAGAACTACCCAAAAATGTGTTGTTCGCTTTACTCAACAACTCCGATGATAGAATCCTTGTCGATTCGTCCCTGCAACACGCTGCCGTTGCTCTCAATAAGAGATCGACAGTCGTTTGGGTAGCAACTAACCCAACCATCTTTGGATATGAGTTACATAGAAACGTCACACCAAACAAGAGATTTTTAGAGGGAACCAAACACTCCTATCTATTTGATTACAACTTCACTGGTGATATCGGGGAATGTCCATACAATAACCCCAATGAGATTTTCAATGCCAGTGATATTATCGGCACTATGCTCGATTAATAATATCCACCGTAAACATCACCATCGTTACCGCTGGTCGATTCTGGGAATATGTCTGTTTGGACTACTTCATCAACATCACCATCGTAGTTTTTATTGTCATCGATGTCGGATGATAGTTCTGGGAACATAGTGGAACTAAGCTTACCAAAGTAATTGTTATCAGCGATTTGCTTATTCTCAGCTTCTCTAGGTTCATTGGTGGTGAAGTCGTTTTCACTACGAACACCTCTCAGTCTCCAGATGTAGTGACCCATCACTGGATTTAATTGACCAGCGTCTTGATCCAACACTTCAGTGATTTCAAATATTTTAGCACCCCTATCATTTGGTCTATCACAACCAAGCGCAGTTATCACAACCTTATCTTGGGATTTGGGTTCCACCACTCTGGTAGTCCCATTATAAGCACTCAATCCACTAAATTTGTTTGTGAAGTCAGTTATGTGTAGGTATAGTGTTATAGTATCTGGTGAGTCAAATCCTCCCAGAGCGTATATCGGTGATTCTTCTTCCAGTTGCACGTATGCCTTGATGGTGGTCGGTCCCAACCAATACATGGTAGTATGTTCACCATAAACAATGTTCATCGATTGGGGATCGAAGTTATTCACATAGTAATCCACTTCAATACCGAAATTATTGATAAGTTCATCAAACCCACCATCAAATATGGCTCTCTCGGCTTGATAGTCTGAAGGATCCGCAAAACCAGCGCAGTCTCTATCGAATACACCAGCAAATAGGTTCGATGGTTCTAAACAAGATAACGGTGTGGCATAACATCCCATATTACTTCTCCTCCTTTGTTATCTCCACGATTTTCCCACATGGTTGTCCATGATTATTCACGAACATTTTTAAAATTTGATTTGAGTTTTTTCTTTTAACTTCTTTACCGTCTTGAAATTCGATACCGTTCAAATCCCCCAGTTCTTTGTAGAGATCATCACCGATTAGTATCTCTCCTGCTTTCCGCATTTTTTCGTAAGGACCCTTATTCCAAGGGATTTTCCTAGACATCGGATCTATAGTAATGTTTGCCCCTTTTTTATTACTGGGGTGGACACTAGCCTTTGCTGTGCCTGTTGCATCATTGTGTCTATACTCTAGAAAGAATTCTACGAAAGGTTTCATCAATAGTATTTAACAAAAAAGGGGAGTCATAATGACTCCCCTCTTAGGATATTTATTTTTGTTTAATTCAACGGAAGAAGTCTTCCGCTTGTCTTAGATCAGAAACTTTGTTTTGTTTGCCCATATCAGGTTGTTTAGCACCTTTGAGAGCGTGACCATGATCACCGTCATTACCGACTTTATCAGTAGTTCCAACGACCTTGGTAGTTTGATTCTTTGGTTGTGGTTTACCTTTGACTTTATTGTTTTTACCATCGTCAGGTTTCTTAGCACCTTTGAGAGCGTGTCCTTCAGTTCCATCGTTACCGACTTTGTCAGTAGGAAGAGCGTTTTCTTCATCCTCATCATAGGACATTTCATCGTCATCTTCTTCCATGTCTTCTTCAGGTGCGTCATCGAAATTGTCTTCGAAATCGAGGTCTCCCTCTTCTTCGCCGCCTTCATCGAGGACACCCATTAAAACTTCATGAAGTTGGTTAGCAAGTTCTCTATCTAGGGTGATAGTTACTTGGTCGCCTTCATCTTCAAATTCTCCATCACCGAATTCATCGTCATCGGGTGCGTCACCTAAACCGAGAGCATCAATCTCTTGGTTTTCGTATTCTTCACCCATAACGGATTCGTACAACTCATCAAATGCTGATTTTTTTGTCATAAACTTATTTAGTGTTCGTTTGGCAATTTTTTTACATTCTTTAACGATATCTTCTTCTGCTTCCTCATTTTGAGCACCCTTTGTCAATCTTTCGAGTTCTGCTGTGATATTTTTTCTATCTTTATCTGATAGGTCATCATCTTTTAACTTGTTTTCTAGTTTGGTGATAGGATCCTCGGATTCTTCATCCTCATCCATACTGAGATGGTCTGGATCGTCCAATACTTCATGGTATCCATCAGCATTGTTAGGACCGTCCCCCTCGACACCATACATACCCATAAAGGCATTTTTAGGTTGTTTGGGGACTTTTTTAGATTTGCTAATGTTGTCATTAGCACACATTCCACAGTCTTCTTCTACAACACTGACACCCTTGAAAAGGTCTCCATACATGTCACCGAGAGTAACGCTATCTTTTTTGGTCATACATATATTTATCCGATCTGTTTAAATATTATATAGAATGCCACCAAAAAACAAAAAACAACAATATATGGGTAACCCAGATCTACCCACAGCAAACGCTGTTCACGAATATACACCCGAAATGGTGGACGAGCTTGAAAAGTGTAGAAACTCCCTATTATATTTCGCTGAAAACTACTTCTACATCATCGATCCAGATGAAGGTAAGAAGGTTATTCCACTGTTTGAATACCAGAAAAGACTCGTTCAAGCGTTGGATGATAATAGATTTAATATTGTTCTCTCTTCTCGTCAATCGGGTAAAACTACATGTATGACCATATTGGCTCTACACGAAGCCTGTTTCAATGAGCATAAGAATGTGGTTATTGTGGCGAACAAAGAGGATACAGCAAAAAATATATTTAAACGTGTAAAATTGGCATATCAGGAATTACCGAATTGGTTGAAGCCGGGTATCAAGAAGTGGGGCGACACTGGCGTTGAGTTCGCTAATGGTAGTGAGATATCGATATCCACCACTACTGGTAACGCTGCTCGTGGTAAAACCATTAACCTTCTTCTACTGGACGAACTCGCCTTCATTGAGCCTGAGAGTATCGTTGAGGATTTCTGGAGATCTGTATACCCCACAATTTCCAGAGCGAAGACTTCAAGGATTCTCATCACATCGACTCCCCATGGAGTTGGTAATTTATTTTATAGAATTTATACAAGTGCTCTTAAAAAGGAGAATCGGTTCCATTACGAGAGAATCGATTGGTGGGAAGTGCCGGGTAGGGACGAGACGTGGAAAGAGGAACAAATCAAAGATCTTGGATCATATGAGTCTTTCCAACAGGAGTATGGCAACGAATTCATCGACAACAGCCAAACATCCATCGATCAGGAACTTTTCGAGAAATTATCACAAGAATGTTGTGAGCCGCTGCACATATTAAAGGATGGTGCATATAAGATATGGGAAGAATATAATCCCGAAAATATATATGCCATTGGTGGTGACGTGGCTGAAGGTGTTGGTCTGGATGCTAGTGTTCTTGAGGTGTTTGATATCACTAATCCAAAGGAAATCCTCCAAGTTGCGGAATATCACAACAATAAGATAGGACCCTCCGAATTCACAAACGTAGTCAATGAAATCGCTAGTCACTGGGGTAGTCCACTATTATTAATAGAGCGTAACAACCAAGGAACTGGTGTGTGTGACAGGATGAATGATGAATTTATATATCAAAACTTGGTATCTTGGGGTTCTAAAGTAGCACACAAAAATACACAGAACGGTATGATATCCCACATCAATACAAAATACAAGGCGGTATTGAATATGCGTTATTTCGTAAATGAATCACAAGCAATTAAATTTAGATCCATGGAATGTCTAAAAGAATTTAAAACCTTTATAAGATATCCCAATGGTTCTTGGAAAGCAAAAGGCGGAGAACATGATGACAGAGTCATGGCTTCTGTGTGGGCTTTGATGGCTCTCTTTAAAGATATCACTGAGATGTATTTCGAAGTTGAGGAAGTCGATGAATGTGACAAACCACTCAAAATATTACCAATCGACATGGAATTGCACCGTTACAGACCATCGACATCGATATATGATAACGAGGAAGTCAAAAGAATTGAACATTCCAATATATCTCCCATAGTTTTTGGTGGTGTGGGTTCCATGGCAATGAATGATATGGCTGAATTGGAGGCTGCTGGTTGGGAATTCCCCGAAAACTCCATCCATCGTAATCCAGATAGAAATGTTTCTGCCGATGATTGGGCGACCATTGACAAATACTTCGGCTAACTGGTTTGATCCATTGACAATCAGTTAGCACTTCATTTCCTAGAAAAAAACAAACCATGATGGGTAAATGGTGTTAAATATTTTTAATGCCAACGGAAATTAAGCAGTCGTATTTGAATAGAGCGAGGACAGATAAGTTCCTCCTCGTATTCGACCTCCCTCCTATTTTAAAACAAATTCAGAGGAATTATACGAGAGATAATGATACCATCATACCTGATAGTGTGCAGTTTAGTGTGTATAATGCCGCACTACCGGGTGTTACCGTAAAGGGAGTCGCCACACGATTTGCTGGTGATACTCTATATGTATCCAGTCACAGTAAAGACCCATACCCCCCCGTAAATCTAAAATTTGCAGTTGACGGTGGATATAACAATTATTGGGCTATCTATCAGTGGTTAAATCTCCTTCATGACGAAAAAACTGGTCAATTCAATGATTTGGGTATTCGTGTTGATGGCAATTTCTCCGATTATCAGACTGATATATCTCTATATGGTATTGATGAATATGACGAGAGAGTAATCGAATTTAAATATACCAAGGCTTTTCCTACCAGTCTCGATGAATTGGTATTTCAACAACAAGCGACTGGTGATGTGGAATTACAATCAGGCTTCTCATTCCTATTTTCACAGATGCATATACAGCTACTGGATTGTGATAGATACAATCAAACTTTGACGTGAACGGCATGGAATAAATATTATCTATACTTAATTTGAAAATTTCAAGCTAAAAAGGCTAAATAATTCCATGCGAACTCCCTGTGTTGAGATTAATGACATTCCTTACCACGGTTACGTTTATATGTGGTGTGATAAAAAGAGAAATAAATATTATATAGGATCACACGGTGGTAGCGTGTATGATTCGTATAAGTGTGGTAGCAAAATGGTTAAAAATGTTATAGATAAAAGACCACACACCACAGATATGATAGTGTTAGAATACTACTATGGTGAGTGTAGAAAGGAATTATACACTTTAGAAGAGAGATGGTTAAAATTCTACGATGTCCAAAATAATAGAAATTTCTATAATTTTAAAAACCAAGCTAGGGGTGGAGTGGGAGCATTCAAACATAAGGGAAAGATGAGGAGCGAATATACTCCAAATTGGGCAGATAACAGAAAAGGTAAAACCATAGATGAGATATACAAAGATCCTGAAAAACAGAGAGCACGGTTGAGCAAGACAATGACAGATTATTATGATAAACATGGACACGGGGTAAAATATGGAAAAAAACATAAAAGTGATTCCAGAAGGGGTAAAACAGTGGAAGAGATATATGGTTATAGAAGAGTAGTGAACCCCAATAAACCATTTATAATAACTATACAGGAAAAAAATAAACCACCATACGAGGTTTTATGTCTAAATGAAAAAGAATTCCATGAAAAAACAAATTTAGAAGATTCCAGTCTAAGAAGATTAAAAAATAATGGTGAAAAGACAATACAGAGGATTTTACCATCAACAAGACATCAATACACCAAAGGGACTATACTTAAATTCAAATTTGTGGAGCATAAAGACTAAATAATTCCATGCGAACTATTACATCACCCGGGGTAGAAATCTTCGAAAGAGATTTATCTTTAATTGCACCACAGAATGTGGGAACCAATGTTTTCATTACTGGCTTTACTAATCAAGGACCATCTGATGAGGTCTTAAAGATAACCACCAGAGACGAATTGGAACAGATATACGGACCCCCAACAAACAGTGCAGAAAGATACTTTTACTACTCCGTAAGAGAACTATTAAACTCTCCAGCCAATATCTTCACATTCCGTTTACCTTATGGTAACGGTAGTGGTGACGGTTTCGGCTCACAACACACTGCTCTGGTTTATCCAGTGGTTGCTGCCACACCTACTGGCACTTCAACCACCACAAACCTTGATCTTTCCGCTGCAACTTACTTCCTCGGAAAACCATCTCAGATCACTCTAACCGAGTCGGAATTTGACCAAGCAATGGAAGGAACTCTCTTCGACTGGTCTTCTACCGCTGAAGATCTCTCCGCTTTCGCATCCGACAAATCAACTGCTCTCGCAGCAATGGGTGGTGCTGGTGTTATCGTTCTTGATAAAGCACAAACCACCATCAATAGCCAATTTGAAGGTTATTATGTCGGTCTTGCTGATAACGTGAACCTCAACCCAGCGACCGATTACGATGCAATCACTAGGACTTATACTACGAGTCTTACTGCTGACGTTCATTCCTCTTACACACAGATTCCTAACGGAACTCTACAATTCGGCCTTTCGTCCACACCTACTGGTTCTGTTGATAGCATTTCTCAGGTGATGGAACACCTCACCCAATACAATATTGATGGTAGAGAAGACGATGACCTTCTGAATGTGGGTGTCTTTAAGCTCCGTAAGAGCATCTATGCCACTGAAGCCTTTAAACTGGACTATGTGCTTGATGATGCGATTGTTGGATCCATTGATACCTTCAGAACTCAACTCAATCCTAATGGCGGTCCCGCAGTTCCATTCTTCTTGGAAACTCAAGACACCAATTCAAGAAACGTTGAGATTCTGGTCAACCCATACATCTCCAACAGATTCAGTGAAAGCTCACTAAATTCTGCTGGTCTTCCTCAGAAGAAAGTGCGTGTGGTTACTGAGTCTCTACTCGGAACTTCCTATAATAGCATTTCTTCCGCTCTTGGAACCACACAACAAGCCGTTTCTGGTCTTGAAAGTGAAGTCGGAACCGCTAACGCTCTGTATCCTCTCGGTGCTTATACACCAGTTAAGATGACACAGAAAACCGTTGGTCAAATTCCTACTAAGATCAACAGAGCGTTGGATAGTATCAGAAACGAAGAGGCATATGAAATTGATGTTCTAGTCGAAGGTGGTCTTGGAACAGTGTTCTCAATGGCTTCTGCTGCTGGAACCACTTACTACGATGACACACTCTACACTACCACTCTTAAAGATAAGGTAGACACACTGAGAACTTCGGGCGATATATTCAACGATGCGGTGGCAACCGACATCAGAGGTAATTACAGTGCGGTCTTTAACCAGTTTGAAAACTTCTGCAACCTTCCATCCAATACGGGTGGTAGAGGTGACTGTATGTTCATCGCTGACCCAATCAGACACTTTTTGATTACTGGTAGAAATACCAAGATCCTCTCTGATAGAAGTAAGATTTTCCAAACCGATGTGTATTGGCCAATCCGTCACCAGTTCGAACTGGAGAATACCTCATATGCTGCGACCTACGGTAACTGGGTTCAAGTCTATGACGAATTCACTGGTGAGAAAGTCTGGTCTCCATTCTCTGGTTTCCAAGCTGCGATCATCGCCAGAAGTGATGCTGCCGAATTCCCTTGGTCAGCACCTGCTGGTTATAACAGAGGGTTACTCACCTCATCTGCTCTTGACATTGCGGTTAATCCTAACCAAAAACAAAGAGACGAGATGTATAAGGCTAACATCAACCCTGTAATGTTCTCAGCATCTCAAGGAATGGTAGTCTTCGGACAGAAAACTCTAACTCGTAAACCAAGCGCATTTGATCGAATCAATGTTCGTAGATTGTTCTTGGCACTCGAAAGACCTACCAAGAAGGCTGCTAAGTTCTTCGTATTCGAACCAAACAACGAGTTCACCAGAACCCGCTTCGTAAACGTTCTGACTCCGATCTTCGAATTTGCCAAGCAAAATGGTGGAGCGTATGATTACTCAATCGTTTGTGACGAAAGAAACAACACCCCCGAAGTGATCGACAACAACGAACTGAAGGTAGACATCTTCATCAAACCAACGAGAACCGCAGAGTTCGTCCTCGTGACCTTCACGGCAACTAGGACCGATGCAAATTTCGATGAGTTGATCTAATAAAAATATAAAAATAAATCAAAAAAAAAGCCGATCAGAAATGATCGGCTTTTTTTGTTAAATAATACTATGAAGAAGAAAGATCAAGAAGCCATGGCACTGTTGTATACCGAGAATTCGGATATGTCAGAATTTGAGACCAGTGCTCCATATAAAGAACAGGAACCGTTTGAAGATGTTAATCAAATTGAAGAGGTCGTTTTTAAAATGATCGAATCTTTGAAAAACATGCAATTACCATCAAACGTAATCATGGGAATGATTCAAGATATTTCAGACCCACATAATAGTGAAGATGTTAAACAGGCATTGTTAAAAATTAAATCGACCATATAATATTGTGCGAGAAGATTTAGAAAAGGTGTAAAAACTTCTGACCCTTTTTTGTTAAATAATATTGTGAGAGAAGATTTGGAACGACTATATTTTAAGATGTTGGAGGAGAGGGTTGTTCCCACGGACTTTATACACTATAAAGAGGACGATTTTGTCGATTTTGATGATGATAATTTGGATTATAAGTATAATGCGGTTACCCCAAATCTAGACAAAATGACCCTTAAAGACTATAATAAGAAACAGATCGAATCTTTGAAGAGATATTTCAGGAATAAGATGAACATCCATGGTGATGTGTCTGAGTCGGAGATAATGGAGTTTATTAAAAAATTAATAGCCAATCGTCCTGAAGTGATGATGAAGACTAGATTACATCTGGCAGCATTGGAACCAGAACTTTTCAAATACACTAGATAATTTAATTCGTTTTGAAAAAATCGACCTCGACCACTAAATAATATTAACAACAATTATACAAAATGTCAACTACTATCGAGAATTTTATGAATCAGGCTTCGCAAAAACAATTTGCGAGAGATTTCCTGTTTCGGGTAAAACAAATAAACATCACTGGACTATCCCTAAACGGAGAGACCGATCTTATCTATGCTAGATCTGCTACTTTACCGGGACGGGACATCGAAAATAAACAAGTCAATTACTCTGGACAGACTTTCAATATTCCCGGTAAATCCAGCTATCCAAACGCTGAAGGTTGGAGCGTTGAATTTTACTTGGATCAAGGTCTTGATATTAGAACCAAGCTTGAGAAAGCATCGAGGGTTCTTTTCAATAACGAAGATACTACTGGTAATATTTGTATGCCCGGTTATGAGTCGATTATTACTCTAGACGTTCTTCAAATTCCGTGTCAAAGAGGAAGTAATGTTACTTCTGGTAATGCACTGGAAACTATCAAAACTGTTGAATTGGTTGGTGCGTCTCTTAGAAACATTGGAGAGATTTCATACTCCATTGCAGACGGAACTGGTGAAGTCTTGAACTTCCCCGCTACCTTCTCCTACCACTTCTACAAGGATTTCTCCTAATATAGCTAATATCATCGATTGATGCGTCTGCTAGTATTAAATAATACTAATGGCAGATCACCCACAAATCAACGATTTCCTCCAAGCCTTTTCAAGCGAGGAAAAATATTGCTTATCGATACCCGTATTATGGTCGGTTTCGATAGATGGTGTTTCAAATGGATCTATAAACAGTATTTTAGCATCTGCTGGGGAAAAGTGGAATGCTTCCACATCTCCGAATGATATGACTAAGAGTGGGACTATCTTACCCGCTCAAGCGGTTACTCTTCCACAAGAGTCTTCGGAGTTTTCATCCATGGTGACTGGTGGAGGGCTTGGAGGGTTCCTTCCCGGTTATGCAATGAACAACAGAACCGATTTCTTGAGTAGAAGCTTCTCCGTGAACTTCTTGGAAACTAGAGACGATCTGGAACACGAATACTTTCGTCCTTGGATGATTGCTTTAGGTATCAACGGTTTGATTGAAGACGGTAGTAACCTGAAAGCTACCATAACCGTCAAACAGTTCACTAACCAAGGAGTATTTAGAAAAGGCTTTAGGTTTAAGAAAGCATTTCCCACCGCTGTAGAGGGATTTACCCTAGACTACCAGAATACGGATTTCCCCATTAAGAGTGTGACATTCGCTTGTCAGAATTACGAGCAGATTTAATTACCAGTGCTACCGAAACCACCCTCACCACGTTCTGTCTCGGAAAGCTCTTTCACGTGTTCTATTAGGTATCCTTCTTCACTTCTCTTCACGAGTTGGAACTGTGCTACCCTATCACCTATCTCATATGGGGGTAGGTCTTTGATGATATGGTAGAACACTACTTTATATTCTCCTCTATAATCCTCATCACCAGTCCCCACACCGTTGCTTAGTAACATACCCGTTTTGTGTATAGAGCTTCTTGCTCTGATATCTAGCTGTGTCCCCCTCGGAAGCTCTGCGGAGAAGCCTAGACCGTATTCCACTCTACCGTCACCATATTCCTTTTTTGAACAGGCTACCACATCCCAACAAGCGTCAGAGAGGTGTGTTTTTGTGATTGCTGCTCTTTCATCCAAAGTTTTGATTTTAAATATTCCCTCGATCATTTTGATGTCATCAAGACCGAGTTCATCTGTAGTTACTATAATTTCGTTTTCCATATTGCAATATATACCATTCACCGTAAATAAATCAAGATGAAAATAACATTCAAAGACCTAATGAGGGTATCTGAGAGCTTGGAGGCGCGTGATGAGCAGTTCTTCATAGACTATCTGAACCGATTTGAGGGCGATAATGTATTTTATAAATTTAAAAATATATTAAAAGCTTGGGAGCGTGATGTTTCTTATGAGATAAGTCTAGGATCCAGTGAGAAAACATTCTCTCTACAATTATCATACCTCCTCTCGGTGTTGGTGGATATCGACATGGATCCAATGCTCTTGAATGTTGCGAACGACGATATCACCATAGAAATGGGAATACCAAAACAATTTCATAAAGCGGAAGATGTGGTTCCGATTCACGCCATAGTCAAAGATATAAGATTTGGCCGTGGGGAATGGATACAGAAATACGGTGATATCTCGGAAGAAGATAAAAAAAAGGTCATAGACAATCTTCCAGCAGAGTATTTTAATAAAATTTTGAAAAAGATATTGAATTGCAAAAATAAAACATCAAAATTCGAAAATCCCAATCTCAAAGATATGAACCTGAATTTCTTATCGGGTGATCCTTATCGTTTTTTAATTAATCTTTTTTCTCCCTATGGTAGAGATTACTATAGGGATGTCATATATTACCTCTCAAGTAAGATAGCGGGTGATATACTACTCAGTTCCACGATGATGGATATCGAATATTATATCCATAAAATGGAAGATGAAAATAAACAAGAAAGTAACCCACAATTAAGTTGATTTATCGATACCACCCACTTAAATAGAAAATATGGAAGAAGAAAAAAACAATCTCGTCGGCTTACTTGACCACATTGAGGGGCTTAAAGATAAGAAAATCAAGGTTTACCAAGCATCTACTGGAAAAAACATCGATTCATCGCTCTTAACCTTTAAACAACAGAAGGAATTAATCTCCACCGTTGTGGATGGTCCTGTCGGGGCGTTGAAGTTCCAAAAGATACTGAATGACATCTTACTCGAAAATACTGGTAATGATGAACTTCTAATCAGCGACAAGCTTCCAATAATTCTACCCATTCGGTGTGGGAGTATCGGTAAAGAGGTGAAAAGGGATGATAAGACATTCGATATCACGGAAAACATCACCAGATCGAAGTCTTTCACACCACCCAAATTCACCAAAATCAAAGACAAAATCGACATCGAATTATACTACCCTACTCTGAAAGAAGAGAATAAGGTCATTCTCCGTGCAATCGAAATATTGAAAAAGGATGGTGATGATACTGGTAAGAGTATTGGCGATATCTTCACTGTCGAAATCGTCAAATATATTAAAAGTGTCACATACGATGGTAACGAACTCAATTTCTTGGAACTTCCCATCAATGATAGGATAAAGGTGGTGGAAAATATGCCACTTTCCCTCAATAAAAAGATCGTCAATATGATCGAAGGGTTCAAGGATGCTGAGAACAAACTCCTCAAAATAGAAGAGGGAGAAGAGAGTATCGACATCGATATATCGTTTTTCGACAACTGATTTGACCACCAGTGTTAAATAATTGAGTGGATAATCAAATTCAATTATTGGAATCAGTCTTGGGGTATCTCAAAGCTCAACAAGAGCGGGACGATGTCAATTCTGGTGGTAAGCAATCCTCTGAAGATAAAAACATTCTTCAAGGGAATACTCCATCTGACCCAAATAACATGGTCAGACCCAAATTAAGATCTAACGAGATAAGAAGGACTAATGAAGTAGCGAGTCTCTTTGCCAAGACATTTTTCGAATACGAGAAGAAAAATAAGAAAGACACCGCACCCAAAACATCCATCCAGAAAATATCCCCCCTAAAACAGGAAAGGAAAGTGGACAAGAATGGTTCAAAGGATAAAAAGGGATTCCCATGGAAATTGTTGCTCGGTGGATTGGGGTTATTAGGGCTTTTGGGTGGTGTCGGGGCTTTGATCACTGGTCTTCTGACTGATGGACCGTTTAAAGGAGCGTTGAAAATACTCGGTAAGTTGGGCATCAAGGGTGGTATCAAACTGTTGATGAGTGGTGCGAGAGGATTACTCAAAGGTCTTTGGAGTCTAGTAAAACTACCCTTTAAATTAGTTGGTAAGATTTTCGGTAAAATGGGCGGTAAATCGATATCTAAGATATTTGCAAAACTCACGGGTGGAACCATGTTCAAAATGGCTGCTAAATTCTTAAAACCATTATTGATGGTGATCAGGAAGGTTCCACTATTGGGTAATCTTATATCTATCGGATTTGCTGTATCTAGATTTATGGATGGTGATATTACTGCTGGTGTGATCGATTTGATCAGTGCAGCCTCGGGTCTACTTTACTTGGTTCCCGGTGGACAGGCAATCGCCCCCATTATCATGTGGGGTGCTGATATTCTGAACGCTTGGTTGGATTACTCCGCTTCCAAGCCCGAAAACAAAGGAAAATCTAAACTCAATATTCTTGGTGATATGGTCAAGAGTATTGGTAAATGGATATGGGATCACGGTCTCTATCTACCGCTTATAGGTGGCTTCAAAAGATGGGGTATGTCCTACGAAGCATTTAAGAGTGGTAACATCTTGGATGGTGTGAATCAGTTCGGTGCTGGTCTCCTAACATTCATTGGCAGTGGTGGTATCGTCAAAGGTGTTGAAATGCTTATGGGTCTCATGGGTGGAGAGAAGAAAGAGGATGGTGTTCTCGCACCGATAACGGATTTCTTTGGTTCTATTGGTAAATGGATATGGGATCACGGTCTCTATCTACCAGTTATAGGTGGCTTCAAAAGATGGGGTATGGCTTGGGAATCATTTAAGAGTGGTAACATCTTGGATGGTGTGAATCAGTTCGGTGCTGGTCTTCTAACATTCATTGGCGGTGGTGGTATCGTCAAAGGTGTTGAAATGCTTATGGGTCTCATGGGTGGAGAGAAGAAAGAGGATGGTGTTCTCGCACCGATAACGGATTTCTTTGGTTCTATTGGTAAATGGATATGGGATCACGGTCTCTATCTACCAGTTATAGGTGGCTTCAAAAGATGGGGTATGGCTTGGGAATCATTTAAGAGTGGTAACTTCATGGATGGCTTGGCCAATATGGGTGCTGGTCTCCTAACCTTCATTGGTGGTGGACCAATCGTCAAAGGTGTTGAAATGCTTATGGGTCTCATGGGTGGAATGAGCGACGAGGGAAGTCTCAAACCGAAAAAAGGTTTCGTTAAAGCTATTGGTGATTGGATTAAATCTAAACTCCATAAATTACCATGGGCTTTGAGAAAACCACTAGAGTTATTGGGTATCCTAGACGATGATGGATCTGATAATGGCCATGCTTCGATGAGCGATTCTGAAAAACAATCTAGATCCAAACGTGCTGGTTATAATTCATGGAAGGAATACAAAGATTCTGATTGGAATTGGAAATCTAATAAAACACTCAGCGATTCTGAAAAACAATCTAGAGCCAAACGTGCTGGTTATAATTCATGGAAGGAATACAAAGATTCTGATTGGAATTGGAAAAACAAGTCAGGTGCGAACGGTGAATCTCCCAATGTGATAATCTCTGGTAACAGTAAAGCACCAGAGATTCTGATTGATATTGGTAAACAGCAAGTCGTATTACTATCCAATCTACACAAAACCACTCATGCTATTTTCGAACAATTGAAAAAGGGTGGTATGGGCGGCGGTGGCAGTTCAACACAGGTAGTTCCAGTCCCAAGTTCTCCCCAGCCGAGGGATAAGAACGATAATATCAACATGACACCCACTAGAAATGACTACGGTGGTTCCGTATACGCTCTTTAAACTTAAATAGTATTATGGCAAACGTTGTTGATAGTTATGATTGGACATCCATCCCAGCAGGAAGCTCTTTAAGAGCTAATGCTCCTAGAGTAATTGTGACTGAACATAAAATCAAAACAAGTCAGGCTCTTAATAGACTTACGAATTACCTTTCTGTGATGACGGGTGGTGCGACAGGTGGAAGTGCTGAACAATTCTACAATGATTTGTATGAAACCACCGATGGTGAACGTTTCGTCTTCCCCTTTTTCGGTGATGCGATTAGATCATTCACCAACCAATTCGGTGATACCTTCCAATCTTCGTTTTTGGGCACGATTGATTCATTTGCTAACGAAGCTGTAAAATTACAAGGGGAGATAGCAAGTTTCAACCCCGCCGCAAATGCCAAACAGTTCTATAACGATGCTCAAGGAGCTTTAGCCTCGGCCACAGAAAAATTTAAAAGCGGTGGGATGTCGGGAGCAGCAAAGGACTTGATGAAAAGTGTGACCAATATACAAGGATCCACAAGTCCTGGTTCATACATCGAAACACCAAAGTTATACGAATATGCTCGAAACGATGCCCCATTGGAGGTATCCTTCGTATTGTCGAATACGATAAATGAGGGGTCTTACGAAAACAACTACGATTTGGTAAATAAACTGACAAAAATAAACAGACCAACCAGAACCTCCCCATTAACCATGGAACCCCCTAGTATTTACACTGTAAAGCTCAAGGGTATCCGTTATATGAAATGGGCTAGTTGTAGTAATTTCAGTGTTACACTGTTGGGTGCGAAAAAACTTATTGGTGGTAAGATAATTCCAGAAGGATATATGATAAATATGACTTTCGAATCTCTCACCGTGGAAGTTGCGAACTTCATGGATAAAATAAATTAATTTAAGATATGGATCAATTAGGAGAATACCAAAATGACATACCCTCACTCTCCACTTTAGATACAAAGAGTTACGAGAGGATATTTAAAGTTTTCAAGGATAGTCTTGAAAATAAGGAATTTTATTATTTTAATATACTCAAAAAGATCGAATTTCCAGATTTGGATTCTGGTGTCGTTGAATACCATCTCGTAAATACTAGAACTCCCATGACTACCGTTTCATTTGATATCTATGGTGATATCAAATCTTGGTGGATCATATATCTTCTGAATAAAGACGCTTTCAACGGACCACCCTTTTGGGTCGAAGGTGGGACACAGTTGAAATATATCACACCTGTATTGAGAACGTCCATATACCTCGACATCACACAGAATACGGTTTATGGAGGTAGACACTATTAATGGCTAATGTAACCAAAATTAACGATGTCGAATACGAATTCGAATATAAATTAACGAATGCGGATGGACAAGAAACGGAATACACGAGTTCTGCGGTTCGTGGATTTACGCTTATTGATAATTTCTTCGACCCCTTCGTTTCTGGTAGTATTTCTATAGCGAACCCATATGATTTGATGGAGGAGGCGTATATGATCAGGGGGGATGGTAGAGACGAAGTATCAATTAAATTGAAACCATTAGTCAAAGACGGTGTTGCCTTTGAGGGGAGGTTCGTGATTTTGGATGAGGCAAATTTCGGTAATCCAGGGGTTAGATCGGAAAATGTCAAAAAATTTAATATAATATCGGCATCAGCACTACCATTCATGGATAAAATCCCCTATGGTAAGGGGTATTTCGGTAAATCTGGCGATATTTTGAAGGCTATTTTTGAAGAACTTCTCGGTAAAGATGCTGTGGAGAAGGATAGCTGGGAGAGTGGTGATTTCATTCTTTCCCACACACCCCCCCTCACTTTCAGATACATAGATTTGATCAATTATCTAATAAAGCATTATTATTTTAAAGATGGTGATGTCCATGTTAAAGCATTCATAAGGAAGAATGACGAAGGTAAATTTGAAATGCAACCCCTTTCGAAGATATTTGAGAAGAATAAAGATTTGGTGAGTGAAGCTTTTTTATTGGGAGATATGGCAAATGATCCCAAGGATGCGTCGAATCCGAGTAACCCCCCAAAAGACGCTGATGGTAGTCAGTTTAATGCTGGTATGAAAAATATTGGGTATACCACACCGATGTATGGTATAAACACTGATTTCTTCTTGAACACTATAGTTCATGGATATGACCCTATTTTAGGTGTTCATAAAATGAGAAAGATAAAACTTGAAGACATTGAGAAAAAATGGGCTAAGAAGTTTGTTGATGTGTTTAAAAGTGTGGGTGGTAAACCTAAACCATTCGTTGTTAAAAATAAAACAACGAAACAGAAATTGAAACACTATAAAACTGCCTATAATATCGAAGATAGTGTAAGACTAGTCGAAGCTGAGATACATAATACACTAACATTCTACAATCTCAGGGCTGTGTTCGTAAACACTGGATCGTTCAATAGAACCGCTGGTGGCTTCATCGATATCGTCAAGGTCGGAAGTTATAAGATGAAAAGTGATGAGAAACTTCTCGGTAGATGGTTCGTTTCAGAGATAAGACATATTTTAATGGGTGATGGTTTCCATAACGAGTTTAGCTGTTGCAAGACATATGGCGGTTCTCAGACCAACATTTCATCAGATGTGGATTAAGTAATATCATGAGGACTAATATCGACATACTACGTGCTCTGTGTTTCACAGAAGAGGACATCAAAACTATACAAAACTTGGGTGACACCTTTACTGATATAGAAATTGAGTTCATGGTCGAGTTTAAAAAGGTTTTCGAGTTGGGTGTCGAACAACTCAAGAAATTCATCGATAAACTGGACGAAGAGGGAAAAGATCTCAGAACAACTGATATCGAGTATTACGTTGTCCACATCCTCAATAGTCCTTTATCTGCTTTGGCTAGAGAACTAGCGAAAGATAAAAAATATTTTGTTATAATCCCCGACTTTCTCGCCATTTGGGGGAATTATAATAATTCAAGACACAACACCTCTTTATATTATGATGATGATTATCCGATCAATGTCATTGTCGATGTTTTCAATAAATCGCCAGATTTTGTCCAAGGGATGGTTCGGTCTAGTAGTGAAGTCACCGAGAAGATATTCAGATCTTCTGTGGGTGCTTCCATAATCAATGACAACACACTACCATTAGTAGACAAAGCACAGCAAATCAGATATAGTGAAGAGAGAACGGGTGAATGGGTCGGAAGGTCCATTGGAACCTATAATGTCAAAGATTCTTGGTATTGGAATGCGATGTTACCCGTCAGAGATAAAATTTTTGATCTCGTCAAAGAATATATCGGTGATGAGTATTATAGAATATTCCAAGACAAGAAGAAATTCTACCCATTCAACGAGGACTCCAACACATCCACATCATCTGTATATGAATTGGAGAGAGAGATCCAAGAAGGAGACGATCCAGAGAATAAGGAGGTTCTACTCACTGATCTGATGGGTAACGTGTTCGATAATAGGGCATCGGTTCTAAAAATAGAAACCCCACAAGATAAGAAGGAATATGTCCTTAATACTGTCAAGGGACAATACGGGAATTAATCAACGTCTATCACTTTAGGCTCTTCTCTTCTATCTGTAAGAGCTTTGAGAATTTCTTCTCTGGAGAGTAGCATACCACTCGGAGTAGAATCATCGTTATTTTTTCTGGCTTCGATATTCATTTCAGTGAGTTCCTTCTGACTATTGATCTTGTCATCCGCAGTTTTAAGTTTAATTAAAGAATCGATGGCAGATGTGGTCGCTCTGACCAACTCTGAAGTTGCTTCAATTAAATCAGAAGTAGCACCAGCCATAACTTCAATTTTCATCCGTTCAACCATATCCGATGAGTCTTGAACTACATTGGCAGCATTTTTAATAATAAAATCTTCCAGATCTTCTTTTTTGATATCTGGTCTTTCCTTTTCGGGGTTTTTTAATATTTTAGATTGATTTTTTATTTGGGCGATAATGTCATCGGCCTCATCCTCAATTTCTCTGTAATCATCGTCCATGTGAATATTTAAGGTTGCAATGTAATGAATCAATGCTAAATTACTCATATGTTGGATCTAAACATGAAGAAATTCCTCATTACTGGTGGCTGTGGCTTCATCGGTAGCAACTTTATTGAACACATTTTTAGCAATTATACAGGATTCACGATAGTGAATTTTGATAAAATGGGGATTGGTAGTAGACAGGTCTTCCACCCCAAAATGTCTTGTAGAGACCACTGCTACCATATGGTAGAGCGAGATATTAGGACTATTGACGAGGTTGAATGGTTAAAAAATATGGAATTCGACTATATTTTCCATTTTGCTGCTGAATCCCATGTTGATAGGAGTATTTCAGGTCCCACCCCGTTTATCGAGAATAATGTGATGGGTATGGTTGAACTCTTGGAATGGGTCAGAAATCATCAACCCCAAGCTAGAATGGTCAATATTTCGACAGATGAGGTATATGGACACTTGGGTAAGGATGAACCAGCATTTACTGAAAACTCGCTTTTCAACCCCCGTAGCCCTTATTCGGCATCCAAGGCTTCTGCTGACCATATAGCGAACTCCTACGTGGAAACGTATGGACTAGACATCGTAACCACGCATTGTTGTAATAACTTTGGGAAGCATCAAGGCGATGAAAAGCTAATTCCCACCATTATTAGGAAAATTGTGAGAGGTGAGCATATTCCAGTGTATGGCACTGGTGAGAATATTAGGGAATGGATCCATGTGGATGACCACAATAAGTCCATTTTGGAGATAGCAGAAATGGGAGAATCTGGCCAATCTTACAATATTGGGTCTGGTTTTGAGGTAACAAACTTGCAAATGGTGGTTGACATTGCTAAATTGATTGATATAAATTACGAAATCGAATTCGTCGAAGATAGGAAAGGACATGATTTCCGATATGCAATCGAGTCACTTAAATATAAAAGACAATTCAATCTGAAGGATCATTACGAAGCAATGAAAGATACTGTGGAGTTCTACATGGAGCAATACAATAGATAACTTAAAAAAATTTATGAATAACATTAAAAAAGAAGTAGTAAACGCCAGAGTCAACCTAGAGTGGACATATTCCAAAATTTTCGATGTCTACGATGTCGCTAAATCCACCGCACAGGGCTGGGTAGCCAAATATCACAAGGAACAAGAAGATACCTCACAGACAGATTTTGAAGATGAATTCTGGGATAATGTGCAGCCCGATAAAGGATATTCTCATTCATCTCTTCAGCGTGAAAGACCACCAAGTTTTAAGAGAACTGAAGAAGAAGTGTTTGATTTTCTGGAGCAGTTAGCTCCCATCGAAGTTAAAAGCGATTATAAGCAAATTTCCAGTGATCTCAGCGATTACGCTGTTGTTGGTTCAGATTTCCACTTCGGTTGTGAAGATCCTTCTGCCATTGCAATTTTCTTGGAAACTATCAATCAATTGAAACCTAGAACCATTGTTTTAAATGGTGACACCATGGACATGTTGGCTGTTTCCCGATACCCGAAGGATGTTCAGAAGCAATGGTCACTACAAGACGAGAGACTTGCTTATCATTCTTTCTTGGATGCATTGATCTCCGTTGCTGGTGGTGCTAAGATTTTCGAAACCGTTTCGAATCATAGTGGTCAAAGTATCGATGGTAGGTGGAGACGTTATCTCTCATCTCGTATCGGAGAATTGGCATCCCTTCCTGATATTGCAGAAAAGTTGAGCTATCAGAACATTTTCATGGGAGATTACCAAGAACACGTCGAACACGTTGACTATGTCGAATTGGGGGATCTTGTTGTGACACACGGAACAACTGTTCGTAAGAATGGTGGTTACTCTGCTAGAGGTGAGATCGAAAAGTGGGGTGCTTCAATCCTACATGGTCACACCCACAGAATCGGTATGACAGGACAACGCATCCCTGCACTTGGTCGAAGAGAGGAACAACAAATCATCGGCTTTGAGGGTGGATGTTTGTGTGATTTGAATCCCGGCTACGGATTAGCCATGAACTGGCAACAAGGGTTTAATATCGTCGGATTAAGTGATGATGGAAGTTTCTCCATGGAACCTGTAATGATCAATAAAGGTAAAGCCAATATCTCTACCTTGAATATGACAATAGAAGCAGAATGAAGCAGAAGTTTCAGACTTTTTATGAAAGAAAGGTCAAAAATCCACTCAGAAAAAATGAGTTGGATGGGGAAACTAATTGGGAATATGTCAAAAAAGAAAAGGAGAACTTACCTCAAAAGAGAAAAGATCAGATAAAGAAAATGGAAGAATTGGGTGTTGAACCCGAAAGAATTGAAACCTTCCGACAAGCAAAAATAAAAGAGTATGAGAAGGAATTGAAAAATGACTTCTTCAGGCCAAAACTCGAAACCCCGAAACTCGTATTAAAAAAATATGGAATAAGAGTCTTTACCGACAAATATACTGAAGTGGATTTTATTATAAACACCCCCACCTATAGGGGGCTAGTCAATACCATCAATAAATTCGTTAGAGATTATAAGGATGTGATCCCCAATAGAAAACCCAAGGTTGTCATAACCAATTTCGAAACAAATCCAGTGGCTAGTGATAACCGCGAATCCGCTGGATTTTACTATGATGGGTGGATATACATCGATGAGAGTGAGTATAAAAATGTTGGAGTATGGGTTCATGAAAATGCCCACTACATAACGTCTCGTATACCGTCACAAGCAGAACCCATCCTAAAGGCTGGATATAGGGAAATGTTGAATGAATATTTCGTAGCCACTACAGGGAAAAAAACCAAAAAGAGAAGTCTACAGGGTGATGAGAATAAAAAACATCGAAAACAGATGGCGAAAAAAATGGGACTACCCGATGAATACGCTGCAACCAACTTTGATGAGTGGTTTGCGGTTTTAATCGAAAATTGGAAGAGTATGCCAAACAATAGACACACCTATCGATTCAAACAATTAATAAAAAAAGTGCTGAATAGGATTTGATTTATCGGAGTTGTGGTATAAATTAATAGTATGAAATTTCCAATAGAGAAAATAAAAGAAAAATGACAAAACAGAAATACGAAGGTAACATTGAAGGTTATTCATTTGTGATGAATGATGGAGGAGACGCAATCGAGGTTTATAAAAATCCAAACGTTGATTATCCAGACCATTTCATTTACATTAATGAAGGTTCTATTCAAAACGAAAAGGATTTTCATTATGAGATAGCCGACTGGTTCATTCAAAATAGCTAAATTTAGATATTATGGAAAAGAAAAAAGAAATTACAGTCCCTCTAGAAATATTCGAAAAGGATTTTGATCTAGTAGAAATAGGACTAATAAACCTTTTATTAGCCTCTCCACATATTGATGAGAGTAAAGTGAAAGAGTGGAGTCAGAACGAAGATTTTTTGCGAGTTTTTCACCGTCTGATGGAAAGAGGATATGTATATATATCTCAGACAGATGATGGCAACTCAGTTACAAACATAGACCTAGAACCAAAAAACAATAAAGATATGAATACGGGAAACACAGAAAGACACCTAACCAAGACTTTGGGGTTGGATGAAACCCAAACCAGAGAGATTATGGAGATCATCGAACAAATGGCTTCAGATTCTTATATGATGGGTTACGATGATAGGAGAATCGAAGAAGAGTCTGGTGCTCTCGGAGATGATCTAGACACTGGTTTTACTGGTTATGGTAAAAAGGAAGATTATGCTTAATGAAAATAGGTGATCTATACAACGATCCAGAAGATTTTGCGTTAGATAACCTACTAATATTGAGCTTTTACAACCACATGTTTCATAAAATAAACCATCAAATTATAAATGATGAGAAAGTTGAAGCAGCACGTTTCAAATTCTTCCACGTTTCCAATAATATGGAAAGTAAGAGTCGATCATTGAAACACGATATAGAAAACCATTTATTTGGAGAGGATAATGATTATGGAAAAATTGAATAGATACAGCAAGAACGGTTACGAATTTTCACTTCATCATAGGGAAGGCGATCTCGCCATCTTTCGTGGTGAGATGAGCGGTCATAACCACGAGACATGGGAAGTGGTTTTTATCCAATCTCATAATGGAAAACAAATCAAAGAGAACTACATCCCACCGAAGGAGTTTCCACCTAGTAACACCCAATGGGGTATCAGAGGCTGGACAGCTACGGGAGAAGAAGATGCGTATAGAATATTCAACGAACGAAAAGAGCTGAACCATGACACCTGAAGCGCAAAGAATAGCCATCGCTGAAGCGTGTGGGTGGAAGTTTAATCGTTTTAAGGTATTTAACCCTAAAGGTGTCCATCAGACTTATATGTGTGGTTTAGGCCGTGATAAAGAACGGTATAACGTAAAGGACAGTAAAGAAGCAATAAGATTGGGGCTTATTCCCGACTACCTCAATGACCTCAACGCAATGCATGAGGCTGTGGTCACTCTTACGAACGACCAATGATAATTAATTATGAAAACAAAAAATACAAATTCAGCGACTGGTTCTGTGCCTATTTGCACGGATTGCCAACATTGCAATGCTCACAGGTGTTGGCGACCAACTAGCCAACCCAGCGTCAGCTTGGTCGATGGAGATATTCACCCCCCTGTTCTTAACGACTGGTGCGAGTTTGAACGGCTCCCAACTTGGAGACAATGGTTCCGAGCAGCGATGATGGATGCTTGGCCCCTCAATCATTGTGGCCCACAAGGGAAACATTTCATGCGGAAACGCAGCGAAGGAGACGGCCACCCCAAGCTTTCCTACATCCGAGTTATCACCGAAGGAGGGGAAGGGACAATCAATTTAATGTGGGGTGATTACCCTGTCGCGTGGGTTCGCTCTACCCGAATCGCCCGAGAAATAATGCGTGAAATACCTGAGCAGAACGACTCTGTGGAGGCGTACCAAAAATAAATTATGAGTGAAGAAAAAGTCGTAGACTGTGATTATTGTGAAAAACAACTCAACATAGATAGTTCATATCCCAACCAATATGGTATCCATGTGTGTAGTCAAGATTATGGTGCCAACACTACTGGTATAGTATATGCCGTTGCTCAATCCCCCGCATTGAAGATGGATTTGGATTTCTGTGGTATGACCTGCCTTGCAAATTGGGTGACTAAAGAAATGAATAATCAATGAAAGAAAATAAAATAAATTATGATGACCTATTCGATGGATATGATCCAGACGAATTGCTTTTGATGACGGGGTATGATGATTGTATCTGTGGTGTTGTTGAGAGGTGTAATCAACCACCCATTGTATGTTACGATAAAGAAAGTGTTTTGGCTCGTCTCACAAGCGAGGGTATGAGCGAGAAAGAGGCTGTGGAGTTTTTCGAGTTTAACCAGATTGGAGCATGGATGGGTGATAACACCCCCTGCTTCTTGGTGAAACTCTAGGAATAGAATTAAGAATATAGTATCCACATGAAAAACATCATCATTCTTAGGGGAAGCGCAAACGCTGGTAAATCCACCGTAGCCAACCTATTCCCAGAACCCAAGGTGATCTGCTGTGCAGATGACTATTTCACCGATGAGGATGGTAACTACAATTTCAACCCATCCCTTTTGGGTGCTGCCCACTCTCAGTGTAGAGAGAAATTTGACAACGCATTGGAAGATGATACTATAAAGACGGTGGTGGTGGCCAATACCAACACCCAACTCAAAGAATTCAAACACTACTTTGACGCAGCAAAGGAAGGTGGACACGTAGTCTTCTCCCTTGTAGTTGAGCGTAGACACGAAAACGATAACAATCACAATGTCCCCGAAGAAGCGATTCTTCGACAAGCAAACAACATCAGAGATAGTCTACAACTTATTTAAATTATGAAATTACTTGGAAGAATCAATAAAGAAACTGGATATGTGATGGCATCCATCGCTCACCATGATTTTCGTGATGAGTATGGTATGATGGTGGATGGTGGTCAACCCCACTGTCAGGACTATGCTGGTTACACTCGCTTTAATGGAAAAACAGAGTGGTTCGAAGTTCCTCAGAGCTTTAATGAACTCTTCGATGATTACCAAACCAATACTGGGAAAAGGAAATATGGTGTATGGGAATTGAAAGATGTCCGTATTCTCTCTGAAAAAGAATATCCCGATGTTGATTCCGATGAAGTTCTTTTCGAAAATATGTGTTGGGGAACTAGAGGAAAGAACGGAGATGAACCACTCCAATACAAACTTCTCAAAGATCTTGAATTGGATCATCTTGAAGCCATCCTTAGAACTCAATATAATCTCAGTGATGTGATGGTAAGGGCTATTGAATATTGGATCGGCTTCAAAGGTTGGGAAGAAAAACACAACACATTGATTTAATGACGAGAGTAGTTCATCATAAGAAGGAGCCATATGACGTTCTCATAGACCGAACAACAATCTGGGGCAACCCGTATAGTCACCAAGAAGGGACTCTAGCGAAATACAAAGTAACATCAAGAAAAAAAGCCATAGCGAAGTATCGCCAATATATACTCAACAATAAAGAATTGATGAGTAGGTTGGATGAGCTAAAAGATAAGGTTCTGGGTTGTTGGTGTTCTCCGAAGTCTTGTCATGGTGATATTCTAGTTGATCTATGTGATAACATACCGAGGGTGAATCTCGAAGACCTGTAATAAAATTAAGATAGACTGTATGTATGAAACTACCCGATAAAGAGGATTTTAAATATAAGGAGTGTGAAATAGGTGGCGATAAGTGTTGGCTCATTGTTCCAAGTGAAATTGGAATCAAATGGGACGATGACATTGCTCGTTTCCGCTCTATTATTGTTCGCCAATCGGATGGTTTTGTAGTTTCTCAGGGTCTTCCTAAGTTTGTGAACTGGGGTGAACGTCCTGATTTTCAAACTTGGGATGAATCTTGGAAATTCCAAGCTCGTCACAAATATGATGGCTCTTGTTTAATCATCTCGAAATATAAAGGTGAGTTGATAATCAGAACTCGTGGAACTACCGATGCCCGACAAATGCCTAACGGTTACGAAATCGATCTTTTAATTAAAAAGTATCCCGATGTCTTTGACAACGAACACCTCAATAAGGAGTATATCTCGATCATCTGTGAGTGGATCACTCCCACCAACATCATTTGTTTACGAGAATTCAATGAACCTACTCTAGTTTTACTCAGCATCGTCAAAAACGAGAACGCTGAATATGAAAATCAGAGCTATCTAGATTATCTGGGCAAACTCTGGGGTATACAACGTCCTGAGAACTATACGTATGACTCTGTGGTTGATTGTATTGCTGATGTTGATGCTTGGGAAGGTAAAGAGGGTGTAGTCCTCTATTCTCCCGATTTTCAGACATTGAAGAAAATCAAGGCTTCTCAATATCTAGCGATCCACAAGATTGCCACTGGCATGAAGTCACTTGGCAATATCTTGGATCTCTTCTTGGAATCTCCTCGATTTGTGGAGTATCAAGATTTCTACAATCATGTGGAATCCACTATCGATTACGAGGTAGCTGAGAAGATCAAGGATGACATGAAGACCATCACTGATGCTTATGTTAGATATGTCCATTCTGTGGATACCATAAAGAAAGAAATAACGAATCATATCTCCCATTACGAAACCAGAAAGGAACAAGCCATTGCAATTCAAAGAAATTGGACGGGTTGGATGGTTCCCGTGGCATTTACTATTCTTGACAATAGAGATCTGGATGATAAATTAGTGAAAAAGTCCATGGAGGCATTATTAGAATTATGAAAATAGAAACCAATAAAACAACTACGGTATCGATCAATATCGATGGCGAACTCTTCAGTGTGACTGAAGAAGAGGCTAAGGAACTTTATGATTCGATTGGGGACGCTCTGGGTTTAAATGATGCGTGGTATCAGCCTATTTCTACATGTTGTAATGGAAATGGTCAAAGCGGTAATACTAGTGAAGAAAAATAATCTTGAAGGATATATTCATCAACAAAAAAGTCTGGAAAACCTTTTCAGACGATGAGATGGAGGATTACGTAGAGAAAATCTATGCTCATTATAGAGAGCATGGGTTTCCCTACTTCCCTACTGATTCTCAATTCAGAGAAAAGGAGTATTCCAAGTTTTTGAGATATGGGGGAGAAATCCTCGATGGTGATATCATTAGACAAACCATGCATGGTCTCTCCCTTTGCTGGTCTTATATGCCCCACTCTTGGGGTGTTAGATGTAATGGGTTGAAGACTCCTTTGGAAGTGTTCAATGACGATGAGACCTTTCGAAAGGTGATTAGAAAGAGAATCAGATTGGGAGATAACATGTCGGACAACGGAATCAGAAAGATGATGAAGATGTTCACTGGGACTCAATCTGTTAGTAACTTCAGACCAACCGCAGCGAAGAAGATGTATGAACTATACACCAATGATGGTGATACAGTTCTGGATATGTCTAGTGGGTTTGGTGGTCGTTTGATTGGTGCTAGTGCGCTTAACATCCACTACATCGGTATTGAACCATCCACAGACACCTATAATGGTCTGGTTGATATGGTCGATGACTTCAATATCGATGCTGAGATACACAAGGTCGGAAGTGAAGACTTCTTACCAGAAGAAGAGAGTATCGATTTCTGCTTTACATCCCCACCATACTTCAACACTGAACAATATTCCGATGAGGAGACTCAGAGTTACAAAAAATTCTCAACACAAGAAGAGTGGATGAATGGATTCATGAAAAAGACTCTTGAGAACTGTTATCATGGTCTCAAGAAGGGAAAATACATGGCTATCAATATTGCCAATGTGAAGAGCTACCCCTTAATCGAACAAAACACAGTGGAAACTGCCATTAATACAGGTTTTGAATATCTTGAATTTTACAAAATGGCATTATCCAATAGTAACATGACCAAGGGTAAATCAGCCTATAAATACGAACCAATATACATATTCAGAAAATGAGCTTGAAATGTTGGTGGATGATCATTTATTATTTTTAAATTTATAAATTATGAAAAAGACATTAGCACTATCGGAAATTTGTGGAATTTGCTTCACACTCAGAAGAAGGTTGGAGAAGGAGAATATTGAAGTAGATACCAAATACCGAGATGACCATACCAAATGGTTCGATAAACACGATATCCGCTCAGTTCCACGTTTGGTGGTGGAGGATGGTGATAAGGTGGAGATTATTCAAGGTATGGATGAGATCGTGGAAGCGATCACAGGTAAAGAGAAATAGAATTAAGATTATACTTCTCATATGACTGATCGTGAATTCAAAAAATTATTTAAAGAGAGTCTGATTGAAAGGCTCTTCCCCCTCTTCTCTTGGCAACACAAACTAAAAGACAAGATAACCAGCTTTTTCAACCCTCGACAAAAATGGCTCACAAAGACCATTCCAAACACTTGGTGCGACAAATCCGAGTTGATCCGCGACATCCTATTTGAATGTCTCGTAAATTACGTCGAGGATGAGGATGGTATCTCCTTCGACTATGATTGGAGTAAAGAGGTGGAGGATAATTTCGTTTCTCAAGCATTTGCCGATGCCAAACTCGAAACACACAACGCTTTGAAGAATGCTTACTACTATATCAAAGTGTTACGAGTAATCGATCATGAGAAACTGGATGAACTCACTGATGACAATCTTTGGGAAGAGGCTATTGACCTTGAATATAGGATCGAAGAGAAAGATACGGAGGTCTGCTTGACTATCGTTAAGCACCATGGTAGTATGTGGACATAACAAGAAAATAAAAATGAGTAACGTATTAGAACAAATCGAATATATGTTGAATGATAAAATCCAGTTCCATTCCAAAACCACTAGGTTAAGAGTGGATTATTCTAAGGATTATGCACACAAGGCTTTGGTTAAAAATAGACACGGTAATGACCACATACGCCAAAGCCATGAAAGGGAATCGATGTGGCACGATGGAAATGGGGAAGGACACGATTCCGCTGTCCACACACTAAAAGAAATTTTAAATTATGTTAAGAGTCAAAAAATACAGTAAAAATTACGACAATATTCTGGTGTGTAGCGATACACACTATGGTCATAATCGTGACTTCTTATATGAACCTCGCGGCTTTCAGAGCGATGAAGAGCACAATAAGTGGATTGAAGAGCAGATCGAGTCATTGACTCCAGACTCTCTTTTGATTCACTTGGGGGACATCGGTCTGTCTATCGGACCAGAAAGGATTCAAGACTTCATGTTGAGTATCCCATGTGAGACTCTAACGGTATGGGGTAACCATAACTCAGGTGTCTTACAGTTATACAACCAACAACTCCCAGAGGGTTTTAAAAATTGTGAGGTGTATCCTCTCCGTTTGACTCCCAACATCACTATGATGGGGGATGAGTTCATTCTATCGGTGGATAGTAACAACTTTCACTGTAGACACATGGCTCCCTTAATTTGGGATCATATGAATAAGGAGGATAAGAGGATTCGCAAGGCTTTGATTGGCCACAGTCATGGCAACCTTAAAGGTGCTACACCCGATGGTGTGGGACTTGGTAAGATGTTGGACTGTGGCGTTGAAAATGCGAAACGATACAACGGAACAGCATTCTTCTCAATCAATGAGATCAACGAGATCATGGAGAAGAAACCATTATCATCAGTAGATCACCACTAATATGCTATATCTAACATTAAAAGACGAAACGGGAGACAAATCCCTACAATTAACTGCCGAGAATCTACCAGAAATGATAGATGAGCTAAAATCTTGGAATGATTGGGATGGTTATCTTGAGATTTTCAAGAAGACCAAGAGATACCAAGCCGATCCAGAGGGAGAAGTTAAGAAAGAACGTGAGAGTGGGTGGTATTATTTCAACGGTGATGCGTGACGGATTAAAAATATCAAATGAGATATATTATAATGTGTCTGCTATCATATATGATAAAGTGAGTTCCTGTATATGGGATGTTTCTAGGGCGCAGATCCCGTTTGACCTTGTGGGTCTCCTCGGAACTGGAGAAATTTTACCTAGTCCCATAGAATATGATTCTGCGATGTTCGAAATACTGAATCAAGCACTGAATCAAGCAAGAAACACCCAATCGAAAGGGGAGTTGAAATAGAATTAAGAATAGAGTAACCCCAACAAAACGAACCATATGGTGATTGTTGTTAAATAATAAAAGATGAGAGACGAATTAAACATAAGAGAATTATATAATAATCTCATAGAAGAGAGAGCCGCAGCGAATGGCTTCGTTGTTCTGGAGAATGTTACCATTCCCAGAGGTAACTCCGACCCCGACCACACTGATTTTGATGGTGTGGAGCTTCCATTCGACCATAGTAATGCCAAGACCTTCTCCTTTATTGGGGGTGGTGGTGGCGTTCTGGTGCATAGCGATAATCCCCATACATACATATTCAACGGACTAAAAGCAACCAAAAATCCAATGTATGGTGTGAATGCTTTGAAGGAATATGGTGTGAAATCCTGTGGAAAACTAAGCGAGGACGATATCGAATACTTTTTAGATAAACAAAGACATAGTGCCATGGGGGATACCAGAATTGCCACTAGGTCTGGTAGAATCTGGCGCAAAATAAAGTCTAAGAAGACTGATAGACCAGTTTCAGTGGTCTCATTTTGGTGTAGACAGAAAGATGTTAGTGAAGAAGAACTCAAGACGATTAAAAAATGTTTTAAATCCGAGGAAATCTTCTGGGCTGCATCGGACTCCAAGAACTTCAACCACTATGGTGACAGTCATAGGGACACACCAGACGGGGAAATTAAAGAGTTGAAGAGTAAGATCGCCCCAGACCTATCTCACGATGATATCGTTGATATCCTCATGAGAGCACATACGGGTTACAAGATAACACCATACGAGAAGAAGATTGTATGGGAATTTCGAGGACACGACCCATCGGAAATTAAGCAAGTTACTGGTGGTTATCCAACCAGGGCAGAATACGAATACAGATCAAGATTTAGTGAAGAAAATGAAAAATGAATTAGAAAAACTATACGGTGAAATAATCGAAGAGAGTAGCCTCTCCCGTTTATGGAAAAAGACTCAAGAACATACCTGTGGCACTATTACTGCCTTTAGGGGTGATAAAACCTATGAGGAGAATACCAGAAATAATAAAAGACTACTCTCATTTCTCCAATCCAAGGGTTATTCGATCACAGGTATTCAAGGGACATACATTGAAAACAAAGATTCTGAAAATGAAAAAGAGGTCAACGAGAGATCCTTTTTTGTTTGTGATAAGAAACAAACTGGTGAGTTGGAAGATGATCTGTTCGATTTAGGCGTAGCCTTCGACCAAGACTCCGTGTTGATTATCCCTCAAGGGGGTGAGGATGCTTATCTATTGGGGACATCAAGGAGAGTGGACTCATATCCAGGTTACAAGAGCAAAGAGGTCGTGGGTAGTGGTAAATTTGGACAAGCGGCTGGTGAATTCCTCTCCAAAATCAAAGGTAGACAATTTGCCTTCGAAGAAGTGCGAGAACCCCAAACCATCAATGGTAAAAGGGGACAACAAATCATGCTCCGTGAGATGTTGAAGATGTTAGACGGTTGACATACACTAAAGGGATGATACCTTGGGGTGTATATGAAAAACAACAGAAAAAACAAACAATGGCTTCGCAGTAGGGATCAACGCAAAAACCCCAAGATATTCAACGTGAATATGGTTCAACTACCAAACGGTAGCTTTCATATTGTTGGTGGTGGGGCAGAGGTCGCAATCATGAGAAATCAACACTCCGTTGAATGGCATCCCGTCGATGTTAGAGATCTTGCTCGTGAAATGCGAATGAATGGCGTTCGCTCAAATTGAGTTGCGAGTTTAATATTGAAGTCGCACTTAAATATTAGGGGTGGTATTCACTACCCCTAATATTTTTAAAACATGGAAGAGGAATCAAAGATATATTACACACACGCCGATAAGAGAACATTATACACAGTCGGAGTAGATCCTAAGAAAGTCTATGAAGATGTTGGTGACACCGAACTCCAACAAGCGGAAATGACCGATAACCAGTGTAGAGACCTAATCCCGTCTGGTCTTTATTGCTATTCTAAAGACACTGATGGTGAAAATCAAATCTGTCCCTTCTGGGATGAGATGGATAAATTCCCATCACAAAACAACGGTTACTGTCACTATCTAGCGAAAGGTGATTGGCAACTGGATGATAGTGTCGGTCTATTGTGGGATCAGTGTAAGGAGTGTGGTGTGAAAGAATGGAACCAAGGTGACTGGCAGAAGAAGTTGAAATAGAATTAAGATTATACTCCACATATGAAAGTAAGTAAACAGTCCATGGAAAAATTGGGCTTCCAAAAGTTTGATGATGCTTGGCAACATAAGAAATACATCAGACTCAAATTTAATGAACCCGTTAAATGGGAGAAGGTCATCGAAGATGTTTACATCGAAGCATTCAATCAAGGGGGTCTACATAAACAATCCGAAATAAAACAAAAACTAGGAATATATTAAATGAAACAATTTGACATTAATTTAGTGGATCCTAATATGTTAGGTATCGTGAAGGAATACCCCAAAATCTTTCTTGAACCTTCAGATGAGGTATTACATTGGTATGAATCTGGACACGCTCCAGAGAAAAAGGAAGATCTAGTAAACCTCCGATTCGGATTTGAACATAAATCGGGCTGGAAGATCATCGTTCGACATTTCTGTAAAAATATTCAAAGGCTTTGTGATGATGCCAAGAAGAAAGGACACGATATTCAGTATAAATCTTGTATTATCAAAGAAAAACTCGGTGGTCTTAGATTCCAAGGTTTTCTTGAGGGTGTGGATCGGAAAGAATACCACGATCAATATTACGCCATAGTTGAAAAATATGAACAAATGTCATATGGTGTTTGTGAAATCACTGGCAAGGTAGGTAAACTCAGAACCAACGATACGGGGTGGATGAGAACCCTATGTGAAGAAAAGGCCGAAGAACTAGGATTTACAAACCAACCCCTCCCATAGCTCAATCGGTTAGAGCAAAAGTTTCATAAACTTTAGGTTGTAGGTTCAAGTCCTACTGGGAGGACCACTTTTAAGAATAAAAAATCATTAAAACGATAAATACAATAACAACCGCAGGTGTAGCTCAATTGGCTAGAGCGTCTGCCTTCCAAGCAGATGGTTGTGGGTTCGAGTCCCACCACCTGCTCCATTTATTCGGAATAGAATTAAGATTATCATTCCTGTATGAATAAAACGAGCACAAGGAAGACGGTAACCACTACCGTGGTGGATAACTATAAACTTGATGATATCCTTGTGATTTCCGAAAATCTGAAAACACAAGATAACCGTTGCACCAAGAATCCCATCTTCCACGTCCAAGTTCGTGAAAGGTTGTATGGGTTTGATCCCCAATGGAGTGATGAAATATTATGGATCGACACCGAGGACGGTGTGATGGAACTTCCTCATCCCAAAAACGAGGAGGAAGAAGAGGCGTATTCGGAACAGGAGTTTTACGTCGAGACAGGATATAATGATGTTTGGAAAACGGTGGAAGTGTGCTTTACTGAGAAGGGGTGTGAAGATCATCTTGAACTCAATGGACACAACTATCGCCACTACGAAGAAACTAGAATCTACGCCGACTCCATTCATAGGAATCCAGAGATGTTGGCGATTAGAGATTTTCTAATGTCACAAGAATAGAATTAAGAATAGAATACAAACATGTCAACAGGATATACACACAAAGTGGGGAATGGTAAAGTTACCGACCTAAAGGAATTTGCGTTAATATGTGCGAGAGCTTTCGGTGCTGCTATGCATCAGAGAGATGATGACGCAGACACACCGATAAAGACAGTTGAATCAACCGACTACCATCAAGAAAATATTAATAAGAATGAAAACCAAGTGGTGTGGTGGGGTGGAGTGAGTGATGATGGGGTTTTTGAGATCATGAAGCAGGAGCACGAAAAATCACTTGAATACAATAAGAAAACTTTTATGGAGAATCTTCAGAGTATTGCTAGATATAAAAAGATGTTGAGAGATGTTGAGGAATGGAAGGAACCAACACCCGAACACAAAAACCTCAAAGATTTCATGATCGAACAACTCCAAACTTCAATGGAACACGATAATATGCAAGACTATTACATGGAGGCGTTGGAAGAATTGACCACCAACCCTCCCCGTAAAGAGAACATTAAGAGCTATCGAGCAAAGCAAATCGAATCACTCAACTCTGCCATCGAGAGAGATGAGGAGCGTGTGCTAAAAGATCAAAAAAGATGTGATGATAACAATGAGTGGATCGAAAAACTCTACGAATCATTTTAATGATTGGGTATGAATATTTTCTGTATAGATAGTTGTCCTGAGAAATCAGCACGTTGGCTTGTGAATACTCACTGTGTGAAAATGATCACTGAAAGTGCTCAGATACTTTGCTCAGTGTTTCGTCTCCAAGACATTGAAGCTCCCTACCGACTCACCCACAAGAATCATCCGTGCAACAAGTGGGCTAGGACGAGCGAGGACAACTTCGTGTGGCTTGTCAACCACGGACTCTATATGGCAGATGAATACACTCAACGGTATGGTAAGGTTCACAAGTCTCAAGCAATCATCATCTGGTGTCTGGAGAATATGGATCAATTAAAATTTCCAGATCAAGGATTAAAACCATTTGCAATCGCCATCAAGGATGATAGTGTATGTAGAACATTGGAGGAATTCGATGAATCAAACCCAGTAGATGCCTATCGTCTATTCTATAAACATGACAAAGCACACCTACACAAATGGAAACGCAACAAACCAGAATGGATATGAATGATAAACTAATACATGTAAGACCACGAAGGAAGCTGAAGAAATTAAACATAAACGCGACAACGGACAAAGAACCCACCCCTTTCCAAAATAGAATTAAGATTACCCTATTGACAAATAGCAAAAAGATGCTTAAATGATTTCCGAGCAAAGAGAGTTCCTAAAACTTTTATATGCAAACAAAAATTACTCTCCGCTCAAATTTTCAACAACAAACAAAATACTAAACACAAAATAACAAAACGCTTTCGGACAAACGGAGTTCCTAAACAATTTTATGAAAAAAACCTACTCCCCGTCCAAATTTTAAACACTATAGGCAAACGAAGTTCCTAAACAATTTTATGGAAAAACTACTTCCCGCCAACTATCAAGACTATGAAAAAGACACTTAAATTATATAACGCAGTTGAAGCTAAAAATGGTGGTGAATACAAGATCCTCTCCGATTACGGAGTTATCGTTGAACCTTCTGCCTCTCACGCTTTGACGGATATCAAACGTTATTTAAAAGAATGTCAGTTGAATGGTCAACAGTTGAATGCTACTTTCCACAAGTCGTGGAAGGTCGTTCAAGAATCTAGTAGAGAGGAATTGGCAGTTCATCAAATTCTCCACTACCTTACGACATATGGAACTGGTCACACATCTTCCTTTGTCTACACACCCGACGAAGAGTTGGATGTGCCAAAGGTGGAGACTGTCTTCAAGGTCATTCGTGGTCTTGACAAGGATGAACTCATCTCCAAATGCCTAGATCTATTCAGTTCTGGTGTTGCTCTCAAGGAAGAAACCATCTATGATATCATGGAGGTTCTGTTAGACCTTGGCTACACCTTCACTGGTGGAGAGGATATCAAGAACAAAGAAGCTTTGATTCTCATTTGCAGAGAGCAAGGCATCGTTCCCAAAGACCCAGTGGAATTTCTCCGCTACATGGTTTATATTGCAACTGGCAATACCCTACTCATCAAGAACTCTCAAACAAAAACTGAGATCGTTTCCAATGTTATTGGTAGTAGAGATAAAAAGTTCGCACTTGAAAACGCATTGAGCAGGGCTGATAAGGAATCATTGGCTACGATCTTCAATCGCTTTAAGCCCATCTTCCTAGCATTCAAGCCTGTTCTTGGCGAATCGGGTAAGAGAATCATCAACAAGATTTCCAAGTTGAGCAAGACTCTCCACACACCCATCTCGTATAACATTCTCAACGATATTGGCTACTGCACCTACAAGGAGTTGGAAGCGCAAAGAGATAATCTTCTCAATGCTAACTTCTTTCAACTTGCACGTTGCATCCAATATCTGAAACAAAATAAAGAAGGGGATGCCAAGGTCTATCAGATCCGCAACGGTAAGTCTTACGTCAAGAGCCATGAAACCAAATTGGTTGCTCCTGTGAAGAAGACTCAGTTCCTTCTGAAGATCATCAAAGAGAAATACCCCATGAATGGTCTCTCCATCTACATCCCTAGCGATGTGGATTATGCTCTCCCCACTTCAGAGAAACTTTTCGTGGGTAATGTTCCAATGGGAACTAAACTCTCCACTGACAAAGGACTCGCAATGGGTATCTACTGGGAGAACTCTGGTGGTGCTAGAGACTTGGATCTCTCTGCTGTGTCAGAGAGTGCTAAAGTCGGTTGGAATAGAGACTATAATGATGGGGGTATTACCTACTCTGGTGATATGACCAATGCATCTAGTGGTGCTACTGAGTATATGTTGGCTGGTGATAATCTTAGTGAAGGTCATTTGATCTTTAACAACGTATTCACTGGTGATGCTAGTGGATCCGTTTTCGATGTGATCGTCGGTAAGGGTGATAATATCGGTAAGGAATACATGATGGATCCAAACAATATTTGGTTCTCAGCAAAGACTGAATCCATTTCCAAACAATCACTCATCGGTCTCATTCGAAAGAACGAGAAGGATCAGATGGAGGCTATTATTCTCAACTCTGGATTCGGTTATAGTCAAGTCTCTGGTGATTCTAACAAGAACACTCTCTTGAGAAAGGCATTGATCCATAGGTGGACTAACTGCTTCTCTCTGAATTATATCTTAGAATCCTGTGGTGCGAAGATCAATAACGAGTCACCCGACAAGTGCGACATCGATCTAACACCTTCCAAACTTGAGAAGGATACCATCCTTTCACTATTCAAAGAACAATGGAAGTAGAGAGAATGGTAGATATGTATTTAGAGATGAGATCATTAACTGTGAAAAGAAATTAATACATGGGAAACGGAACTCGTATTATTGGAAACTAAATTAAAAAAAAAAAGAAAATGAAGAACGAATCTGTGACGTGTCCTGAGTGTTATGGCTTTGGAGAGGATGAAGAACGAATCTGTGAAGAGTGTGAGGGATTCGGTGAGATTCCCGTGAAGAATAGAATTAAGAATAGAATATAGAACATGAAAAACACATTAATTAACTATCTAAGAGAAGAAGACACCAAACGACCCCGTGGTGTGGTAGTAGCTACCAAGAGGGGTGATGAGGTCTTTTATGGCTATTCCCTTCACAACCCCATCGATAAGTGGGACAAGGAGCTTGGTATCAAGAAGGCGTTAGCGAGGGCTGATGCAGATGAGTATCAACTTCCAGTAGTTCTTGACCGACTAGTGGAGGTCACTGATGGTCTCCAAAAAATGGAGAAACGTGCTTTGAAGTATTTCAAAGATATAGATCCAGAGAATGTGAAGTTCACAATCAACGAAGTCGAGGAGTATATCAATGACTGAAGAAAAAGTTCTAGCCATCCACGAATTGAGATACTACCATAGTGATAGTATCGGATTCGTCTTCACTGGTCAAACACCATCTTCAGATGAGGCGATTCAGAGACTAATCGACAACCTCAGAAGCTGGAAAGTTACAAAGGAGGATCCACTATTCTATACGAGAGTGGGTGACAACGCAGTGGCTTTCGTTTTTGATAGTTATTCTGGATTTAGAATGACTCAGTTCTATCAAGCATCCAAGCAATTTACCAGATTAGGGTTTTTCGAGATCGATACTCTGTGTTCATGGTTGAGAGAGCGTGAAAGTAACGGAAAGGATCACACATGAGCTATAGCGAAATTGATATGCATCCCGTTGTTCTGCCTCTTGATCGAGATGGCAGGGACGATGATGCGCCAGAAGGATACTCCGCAACTAATGAAGACGGCACGACTCCTGTGGTCGAGGGCGATACGATTTGGATTAAGCAATATCATTGCGTATGCGGTCAAGGTTGCGGCGGGTGTCAGTTTAGCAGTTTTAGCTACCCCATCGACGGCAAGAGATTTCATTGGCGGAACGCTGAAGCTGAGGCATCGACCGACGAATTATGAAAAAGACCACCGAAAAACCAAAGGCTGAGGGCGATTGCTCTCCAGCGTCTTGTTCGCCTTGTCCCGATTGTGAGGACACGGGATGGGTCGGGGATCAGGAAGCGGGGAGTGCCTACCGCAACGGGAGGAAAACACTGAACGATGAGTTCCAGCCTTGCGGTTGCGACCGTCACGAACTCGCCAAGCGTCGAATCGCTAGGGCGAACGCCCAAGGTGACTCACAGAGTCCCGACAAATAAGATTATGAATACACTAAAAAACGCTGACGGGACTCTGTTGAGTCCACCGACTTGTTATGCTTTTGTTGTCGTCCGAAACACTGACGATTTTCACAGAGTCAGACAATGGTGCATCGACAATAGGAGGGGCTATCCGATGATTAGAGTTCCCCACAAGTTCCCGATTGGGATATCGGCTTACGATGAACGGGTGGGGTGGACTGACTCTATGGATCGATCCGCAAAATATGTAGAGGTCGATTACTTCTTTAAGCATAACACCGAAACTGTATAGTAACATTGGTGTTGTTACTATGCGGGAATCATGTTACATTGAGTAATGGACTATAAACTATCGATGAAACCTCTGGAAGATGGAGGGACGGTGTTACTGGAATATGATCCAGAAATACAAGACAAGATGGAGAGAGTGATTATGTGTTGCGGTAGAGAGGATCTGGTAATATGCTCAGTCCCTATCTTCACCGAGGGACGATACACCATCCACTTGATCAGTGATAATCTGGAACTTGAGGATTTCTGGGATGCCTGTGTAGCGATATCGATGGATGATTATGAGGAATAGAATTAAGAGTAATATACCCACATGCAAATAAATTCAACTGACACTAAATTCACCAAGTGTTCTTCCATTGAGATCCCCGAAAACTTCTACAATAGAATGTCTTCGGGAAACGATGACATCGATAGGATGTTTGGAACCGAGCATTTAATGGGGTTTATGCCCGGCACTGCCATCACCATTACGGGAACTCCCGGTAGTGGCAAGACCACCTTCCTAGCTCAAGTGGGGCAAATGCTCTCAGACCAAGGTAAGAGGGCTGCTATCGCTTCTGGTGAGGAGTCTCACATTCAGATTGCTTATACCTGCAACAGGTTGGGCGTTTCCGATGTGGACGTTGCTCACTGTAAGAACGTTGAAGACATCGCTGCTGCCATGGCCAACTATGACATACTCGTGGTCGATAGCTTCCAATCTCTTAGGAGTGACCATAAGATGGGCATTAGGCAATTTCGCCAATACTCACAAGATCTTCTACTCAATGCTGCCAAGGAGAACAACTGTGTGTTGATCTTCGTCCTTCACATCACCACTAGTGGTCTCCCGAAGGGTGGCACTGACATCATCCATGCTGTGGATGTGAACATGAAGATCACGGTGGATCCTGCTGATGATGGCTATCGTCTAATTCAAGTCTACAAGAATCGCTTTGGTGAGACAAAGTGTCACAGAACTGAAATGACTTCCAAGGGACATGTGTTCATAGGTGTCTATGATGAGGCTGAAGTTGAGGGTGATGAGGATGAGGACAATAAGTCCAAGACTCCCGTATCCGAGAAGCGTAAAGATATCTTACTCGATAATGATTTGGAAGAACTCACACTCAACGCAGTGACAGATTACTTGGGTATCTCTGGCCAAACTGCTGGTAACATCCTACGTGAATTGGTATGTGAAGGCAAAGCCAAGAAGATCGGAAGGGGTGCAAACTCGGTCTGGAAAGTCGCTAAAGATATCAACAAATTTTGTAAGAAATTCTAATGCCTTGATACAATCTCAGAGACCAACTAGTGCTTGGTGAACATACCCCAACACCCTATGTGATGAGATGAATGTTAAAGGAATTGAATCAACCATAGTCAGAGGAATAGAATTAAGAGTAGACTCAATCAATGAAAAAAGTATTTAAAGTTTTGGGCATCATCCTATTGGTGCTACTATTCATTCCAGTAAGTTGCTGGGTATGGAAAAAGATAACTAACTGAAAAATGATTAACGTAGATCCAAAATATGTTCCGAGTGACTTCACCATTCTTGTTAGTGGTGGCATTGATTCCATTGCCGCCGCTCACTGGTTGATCACTAGGTTCAGAAGAATCCCACACATCATTCATTTTAATCATAATATCCAAGAGAACTCTGGAGAGATGGAGACTAAGGTTGAAAAATTCATACGAGACTATGGCAATATCTGCGACTCAACACGATGGGTATACCGAAGGAGAACCGTAGATTTTCCAGACGAATCCGAGAATGGCCTCAGAGGATGGAGAATTTCGGAGATGGCTGGTATCGGTGGAAACTTTGTCACTGGTCACCACCTTAACGATGCTGTCGAGAACTACCTATTGAATACGATCAAAGGATGTCCAGAGCATCTTCCCCTACCGTGGCAAAGTAACTTCCCAGAATTCAAAATCTTTCATCCTTTCCTTAGATGCACGAAGAAGGATTTCGAAGAATACATCACTGAAAACAATTTGGAAGAATATGTGGTCGAAGATATTTCGAATTGCGATAACAAATACAAAAGGAACTTTCTCAGAAATGAGATCATTCCTCTCATCGATGAATATCACAATGGTGAAGCATTGGCCACAGTAGTGAAAAAGAAATTCTACTCATGACCCCCATTCAAGTATATCTTTCATTTGGATTTATTATTGCGCTTGTCGCTATAATTGCTCCCCACATACCAGCGAAGTTCAGTATGCAATATGAGTTTTTATTTCTTTTATATTGCTTTCTCTTCTTCATAAACACCCTATTAACAATTAGCGTTATCGTGTTTATTATAAAGAGACTATTAGGATCATGATGACTTTCCCAACAAGTATAGAATTTTACGGAACCAAAAACATAGAATAGAATTAAGAATAGAATAACGACATGGACAAAATTGAAACCATAACAAAAGAGCAGGAGGCTTTAATGCCTAAATACGTGGACAAGTGGGTTGCTATCGGAACTAGCACTGAACCCTTGGATCCAGATCGAACACAAGAGATCGTGAATAAGTTTCGCGGTCTAATTGAACGCAAGACTGATGTTCCTCTAATCATCGTAAACAACCCCATCGAAGCTTGGGTTGGTTGCTGCTTGAGTGAGCAAGACGTGAAACCCGAAGATATCGTGGAAGGTATCAACGAAGTATTGACCAACAACAATCCAAAGGATTATGAGATCCCTCAAGGTTTCCTACCGTGGGCATCTGGTTCGTTCTTCGCATCGACCTTCTCATTCTACGATTACATCTTTGATGTGTTGGGTGTTCGTCTTGAGGATGAACTCTATGAGAAATACAAGATCTGGCAAGACACATCCGAGATCGGTTGTGTCTACCCTCTTGAAGAACTCACCATCGTATGTGAGAAGCCTACTGAGATCAACCTCAACGAAGATCGTGTCCTACATAAGGATGGTGGTGCTGCTCTAACATATGCTGGTCATGGTGACTTCAAGGTATACTCTCTAAACGGTGTAACTGTGCCAGAATGGTTGGCAGTCACTCCCGCTGAAGAGATTGAGCTTGAGCGTTACAATGAGATCGAAAACGCAGACATCAAGGCCGAGTTTGTCAGAAAGGTTGGTATTGAACGCTTCATCAATAAAGGTAAGCTCATCGATACTTACGAGAAATACGACAAGAAACAACACGATTGGTGGCACAAGAGTGAGTATGAACTCTACGACATGGCTTTCCTTTTCGATGGTCTTGATACTGCTCCATTCCTCTCCATGGTGAATCAAACTACTAAGATTTTCCATCTGGAAGGTGTATCACCTCAGTGTCAAAGTCTTGAAGCCGCAGTTAAAGAACGCTTCGGTGGTCGTGATTTCAAAATCAGAGACATTGCATAAGTAACCCCTTGACAATTAAATAACCTATATTAAGTTAATACAGTATGAAACAAGAAAACAACAAAGTAGACGTAATCCTTCACGGGGAAGCAATGTGCTTCCACAGCAAACTCCCACAAGGAGCAAAGGAAATTAAACCAAGCAACAAAACCTTCCACATCATCGCTGATTCGGAAACCACTGGTAACCATCACGTAATTGATGCTGGAACTGGTATCAAATTCTTCGAAGATGATGCTGGAACCTGCTACATGGTGAATGAGAAAGAGACTAAAGTTCGCTGTGTGATCGATAATCGCCACGATGCCAAGACTCTTGAATCTGGTGTGTGGGAATTCGGTATTCAGCAAGAATACGATCACTTCGCTCAGAATCTCCGCAACGTTAGAGACTGATGAATACCGCGAATGTAATCGCAGCATTGTGTAGCTTTTTTATCCCTGGCCTTGGACAACTCGTCCAAGGTCGGTGGGTAGCTGCCGCTGTCTATTTCTCACTGTCAGTGATACTCTGGTTCATTCTATTGGGTTGGATTCCGCATCTAATCTCGATTGTCACTGCTGCTAGACACACACCGAATCAATCATGCAATACCCCGACAAGTGGTTGATCATCACCCTTGATGGGCTTGATCATTATAAAATATTCGCCACATGGCACGGTGGATATCTATCAGGTGATAGTTGGAGAATGAGTAGTGCCATTGAGAAGTTTGAAGTATTTGATGATCACATCATATTCACCACCCACACTGGGTCGGAGTATAATTGTCATAAACTATACTATGGAACCACTGCTTATGGTGGATCGATCTTACCGAAAGAGGCGATGGTGTTAGATGAATATGAGGATTATACTAATTTAAATAAAAAATAACATGGGAGGAATGCCAAAAACGTGGGATCACGAACAAGAAATTGACGCACGAAATATGGCAGAGAGGAGTCTTAGGTGTCGAGAAAATCAAGTGGATCTTCTTCGTGTAACGATGACTGATATCGTGGAATCCTTTTCAAAGAATCCAGATATTCAAAATCACATCATCGATATAGTTACCGAGAATGGACACGACAAGCACTTGATCAATCGTCTAAGGAGAAAGGTGAACGATGAAACCAGTTGATATCGAGAAGATTAATAGGTTATGTTCCTTCCCCGATCATGTGGTGGGTGTGGAGATCGATGGAGTGGATAGTTTGGGTGTTAGTGTTCTCACAGCTCGTCCAAAGATGGAACGAGTCAATACTGATTGTTGGTTTCTTTATATTAAAGCTGCTGAACGTTTGGAGGATTCTCTTATGGATCTTTTCCCACCAAATCCAAAATAGAATTAAGACTATAGTGTTGGTCTACCGAACGTTATGCACCTGCACGACAGACGGTTCAAAAATAAAACTTGATTAAAATAGAATTAAGATTAGTATAGAGCCGAACAAGAAACCAAACACAAATAAATTATGTCACACGAAATTGAAATCGGAACCGACCAAGTATTCACCCACGGTGAACGCGCATGGCATCGTCTGGATGAGAACCATGAGACTCCTTTGAATAAGGATATCATCTCTCCTTTATTCATTCCTCTTATTGAGGGTCAGGCGAGTGTCAACATCGATGGGATTGAAACCCCATTGGAAGGATGGAAGACTGTTGTAGCAGATACTCGTGAAAGCGAAATTGAAGGGGATTTTCGTCCCATTCACGTTGCACGAGATCGTTACGAGATTCTTCAAAACGAAGTCCTCTTTGATGCTCTTCAAGAGTCTCTAGATGGAATCCCTCACGAAGTTGTTTCCGCTGGAACACTTGGTGGTCTTGCTTACTTCTTCGCTTCAGTGAAGTTCACGGAAGATTACGAAGTCAAACTTCCAGATGGTAGTGAGTGTAAGGCGTATTTCTCGCTCTTCACCTCCCACAATGGAACTAAGAATGCTAACTACTACGACACCACACACAGAACGGTTTGTATGAATACTCTCCGCTCCTCGTTTGACTCTCGTGGTGAGCACGGCTTCAAGCTTGGTCACACCAAGAATGCCAACGTTCGAATCCATGACATGGCCAAGATCGTAAACAACGTTCTTCTTGGTCGCCGCCAATTCGAAGAGAAGATGGGTGAGCTTTACAGCATCGACTGTGATATCTCCAAGGCTGAGAAATTCACCGCAGGGTTCTTCGCTGAGAAGACCAATGCGAAGGAAACTCTCTCCACTCGCACCAAGAATCAAGTGGACGAAGTAGTTCGTCTTGCTTGGAATGGTAAGGGTAACAAGGGGGACAACCTCTTCTACCTTGCTCAAGGTGCTACAGAATTCTGGACTACAGGATTGGGAACTGGTGGGGAGTCTCGTGATACGGGACGCAAAGCATTCTCTGCTGACTTTGGAACTGGAATGGATCAGAAGACCGCATTCCTCCGTGATCTAACCGATAGCGACAAGCGTCAGAAGCACATCAATCGTGGGGAGAAAGTTCTCCTCTCTGTCTAAATAATGAGCAACGGGAGGAAACCCCTCCCGTTGTCTTTTTTTAATTAATAAAATAATAATAATAATAATAATAATATGAAACCATTTGCAAAAATCTTCGAACTCGCCGCTGAAGCCGAAGAATAGAATTAAGATATAATTTAGGGACAACAACAAAATAAAACAATGTTTAATCTAATCAAACTAACTATCGGTGCTGTGCTATTCTCATTGGGGATCCTTCATGGAACCCCCGGCATCGTCTCAATGTTCGTAACTCTAATCGGTTGCTTATTCATCTGTAGACCAATGTCACTCGACTACTCAGGTCCTGGTTATTTCTTGGTTGGAATTCTACCATTTATTCCTTGTTACTTCCTACTTGAAGCTGCATTGATTAACGCTGGAGTCACCCCATTCGATGCTGGTCATATCAGAATCGCGGCCTGTCTCGTCAGTGGAGTGTTCTCGTTCCTATCAGTTCCAAAATAATAATGGAGAATGAGATAAGGTATATGATAAATGGTAGTGTGATAGATTCATCACACTACCCACAACAAGCAACTTGAAAGTTTTGTTGTATATGTAACTACAAACAAAATTCCAATTCCAACCAGACACACTAACTTTCGAATCATTCAAAATAAATCTAACCAAAAAATAGAAAAACAATGAGTAAACCAAATAAACTAAACTGCTGTGCATACAACGTAACCAAGCCTCAGAAACCAAAAGCTTGGAATTATAAAGGTGCTTCAGATTACCTCAACAAGAACCGCAAAGGTATCGCAAAGCTTCGCCAACGTGGTTTCTCATGGAGCCAAGTAACTCAAGTCCTTGAGGGTTTGAATGCGCCCATCAACTACAACAATCTCTATCAGTGGCAACTTCGCACGTTCCGCTAATAGTTAGTTAAACACAACCCAAAGCTTCGAATAACCTACTGTGGTAGGTAAAGTGATTCAATCGAAGGTATCGGAATTTCACTACGCCGACATTTATCATGTTCAATATTTTTAAAAAACAAAAACCAGTATATGGTGAAGGGATCTTTATTCAAAGATCTTGGATCGATAAGAAAACCGAAGAGGCTGCTCACGACAAATACACCCAACAAGCATGTGTGTTAGGTGAAGCCAAAGAACAAAAGAAGAAGGAAAAATGAAACACGTATTAAACCAAATCAAAGAATTGTTGAGAGATTTGTCGGTCGAACCACTCGTCAAATTTACCCAACAAGAGGGTGCGGATGTTATAATTGCAACTTATAAAATCGGTGGCGATAATTGGATGACTATCGGTGTGGATTAAGATACCGATGATCAATGCGAACTCGATTCGGATGAATCTAGAATCTCTTACTCTGATTTGAATCTAGAAGATTCTGCCATGAAAGCACTATACCAAGAACTTAAAAGAATTTATGAATAAGAACACGAAACAAGCGAGACGTAAGGGATATTGTAGTAAGAAGGATCTTGAAAATGATGGCAACAAAATTTTCAAGGGATCCAAGTGCGATACCCGATGGGATGGAAGCGAGAGCAATAAACTTTCTCGTAAAAGCTATAAGAAAAATAACGATCAATAAACTGCCGTGCCATTTAATCGATGGTTAGTAAGAGGTGAAAACTTATGATGAAGTCTGGTGATTCAGATAATACACTGTGGGTAATATCCCCGCGACAGTGGTAGCGTAGTGGTGAAGCGATGAGCGAAAGCTATGATTCGTGGATAGGTTCTTCGGAACTGCCACCCACAAATTTTATAATTATATAAACGATAAATCACTACATTAGGGAAGATAATTTACTAAATGGATCACAAAGGAAAAGAACTACTAACTATTACACAATGAAAGCTTACATTCTAACACAAGAGTATAACCAATATGACCAATACGGTGCATATTTTCTCGCGTGGTTTCCCAGAAAACCAAACACCAAAGAAATAAAAAAATCTTTGGAAGGTGTGGGTGAGAATGAGAGCGATGATACCATTCAACACATCCACGATGGTGGTGGTAGAAGAAACTTCGAAGATGTTTGGTATTATTTGGAAGAAGTGGAATCGGTAATCAAATCCGACATTGAAGATGCGGAAGATAACTTGTCCCATGCTTGGGAGTATGCTCAAATACAACTATGCGAAGAAGCCGTCACGGAAGCTGCGATAGAGTTAGATGATTGGTGGACAAATCACGGAAAAGAATACGGAGAATTAAAACATAAAAAATCATGATAATAACAGAAATTATATTATACATCATCCTCCCTCTATGGGTCATCACTTCCGCATTTTTCGCTATCCGAGAATATAAAAAGACAAAGAGTAGGGGTGAACTCATATTCATACCCATATTCATATTCATACCCATATTTATAGGGCTTTTATTCCTTATGGTCACCATGATTGGGGGGTTTACTTATTCAAGTATTATGAAAGAAATCCACGATCCTGTTGTTAGATACGAATACGAATTAATCTCACTTGAAAATGCTAGAGAATATAGTGGATCATTTAGTGGATCAACGGCATTGACCTTTGGATACATTAGTGGTGAATATGGCGCGGAGTCTATTTGCACATTCGTCTATAAAGACGGTGACGGATTTATCCATATAACATCCGAGAAAGCTAGTGGGGTTCGCTTCAAGGAATCTAACAGTAGTAAGGTGGAATATTATCATGCTAGGGTATCTAACAAAGCAAAGGACAATCACACTCATTGGTGTAATGACCATTCATATATAGTCATCACCATTCCAGAAGGTAGTATTAAAAGATACGTCAAATTCAACTAACAAAAAAGATAATCTGGGTCAAAGAGTAAAATAGAATTAAGATTAGGATGTGTGTATGAAAACAATCCTAATCACGGTTCTGAGTGTTTATTCAACATTCCACCAACCACAAAAAATTGAAGATGTAGTATTCGTCCAACCGAAACATTCCATTGAATGGGTCGAGATGGTTGAGGGTGTGAAATTATTTGAAAGTTATCGCTCCAAGCCTTATGTATGTGCTGGTGGTCGTTTGACAATCGGTTACGGCCACACTGGGGGGGGTGTTAAGCTTGGGTATGTGAGCAAGAAAAAAGCAACTGAACTCTTACAGAAAGACTTGGAGAAATATAAAAATATTGTGTTAGATAATGTGGACGTTCCTCTAACCGATGGACAGTTGGCATCACTAACATCATTCACCATGAACTGTGGTGGTGGCAATCTCCGTCAACTAGTGGATGGTGATGGTAGACTAAACAATGGTAATTATAGTAGCGTTGAAAGAGTCCTCCCATTATATCGTAGGTCTAAGGGTAAGATCCTAAACGGATTAGTCAAACGCAGAGCATGGGAATTGAAACTTTGGAAAGATAAACAAAAACCAATAGCAAAAAATTAATATGGAAAACAATAAACAAGAAGGTCTGAGACTCTACTTTTTCGTGATGTATAATCTATCAGGAATCCAGAAGGGAATCCAAGCGGGTCATGCTGCTGTGGAATTTGGCAGGAAATATGGAGCAGATCCAAACTACATCGAATTCGCTGACAATCACAAGACATTCATCTTGTTGAGTGGTGGTGGATCCAATGACATGATCGAGAGGGAGAGAGAACTTGAAAGGTTTGGTATTCAATTCGCATCATTCCAAGAACCAGATCTCAACGATTCTCTTAGTGCGATTGCATTTATCGTTCCAAAAGAAATCTATAGTCTGGGTGAGGATGAATACATCGATGAGGATGAATTTCATGAAAAAAAAGAATTTGCGGAATACCTCCGTGGATTTAGATTAGCATAAGATGAACATACAAGAATTTAAACAAAGAGCAGGAAACGACTTGGAACGTCTAGTTCCTGTTAGAAAAATAGCATACGAAAATGGAACTGATTTTAAGGTGAGTCTATTTTCTGGTGAGTATTGGGATCTCTTGTCATTCTATAAAAACCAATGGCACTATATAACAACAGTAAAGAATAAAGGCTAGTGTGATGGAATTGGTAGACATCACGGACTTAAAATCCGTTGCTCGTAAGAGCGTGGGGGTTCGACTCCCCCCATTAGCACCAAATAGAATTAAGAATAGAATAACGATATGGAAAAACAAATTGAACACAGAATTTTCACCGAAAGAGACTTTGGTTTCAGTGTGGTGAACTACCATAAAAATGTTGGATGTGAGGGAGTGTCCATCACCAGATGGGAATCCGTAGCCAACGAACAGGAAGAACTAGATACTCTATGTTTCAGTGTCGAAGAAGCAGAGGCTCTTTACAATGCCTTGTGTGAGATAGATTTTGGTCGTGGGTGAATTTTAAAATAATATGAAACCAATCACACCAAAACAATTTGAATCTGCTTATAGGGTCGATGATACTGTCATCGCAGTTGTGAATAAATGAGCATACTACGAATCACTAAAAGCAAACTATTGGGAATTTAAAATAAAATCATGAAACTAGCAAGTATTGAAGTAATCAAAGAAGTGAAGCCACACTGGAATGCTGATCGGTTAGATATTGTATCCATCCTTGGATATCAATTGGTGACCGAGAGGGGACTACACAAGGCGGGTGATACCGTGGTGTATATTCAACCAGACACCATCCTACCAGAAGATGAGTGGGCTGAATCCTATCGCAAGTATTCACCAAAGCGTGTGAAAGCAGTAAAGCTCAGAAAAGAGTGGAGCGAGGGTATCGTGGTCACCTTTGAGCAGTTACGTGGAACTGGATTTGATTTACTAAATGGATTATATGAGGGGTTGGACGTTGCTGAAGTGATCGATATCACCAAATATGAACCACCAGTCCATCAAGAGCTAAATGCTATTGGTGGTTTACCGTTGGGCATTCCCAAGACGGATGAGGAGAGATGGGAAAACCTACCCGAAAGTGCGTTGCAATACGGTAAGGTGGTAGACGTTACACTAAAGGTGGATGGACAAAGCTGTTCCTTCTATTATGACCTAGAGAATGACAAGTTTGGAACCTTGGGTCGCAAATTGGAATTCGAAGAAGAGGCTACTAACAACTACACAGCACATATCGAACGTCTCAACATCAAAGAAAAGCTAATTGAATACTGTAAAGAATACGGGGCGTCTCTTTGCCTTCGTGGGGAATCGTATGGGCAAGGCATCCAAGCCTTTGAAACCAATCCTCACGCTAAAGAAGAGAAGGGTATCGCATTCTTTTCTGTATATAATATCGGGACTAGGAGATATGAGCGCAAGGGTGATCGACACTACTTTACCAATGTTTGTGCGGAGTTAGATCTACCCACAGTTGACATCTTGGAAGAGAATGCTATACTGTCTCAAGAACTCATCGACAAGTATTCCAAAGAACTCAAGAAGGTGAATGGAAAACTTTTCGAGGGAGTGGTTATCAATACTGATATTGGAACCTATAAGATCATCAACAAAAACTACGACTCTCAGAAGTGAGATTGGAAATTAGAAAATTAAAGGCAGTTGATTACATACAATACGTATGGAAAGAGTCTTACGATATTGATAAGAGCAAATCACAAATAAGAAGGGATATCCAACAGGGAGCAATCAAACTTAACGACAAGAAATTGAGTGTTGACGATGAATTCACTTTCCACTATCTGGTGGATGATGAGGGGAACGAAAGACTTCTAACAGATGAGGAAGTGGAGAGTATCGACTTCGTGGAATAGAATTAAGACATACTTTAGACATGGAGCACGACGAATACATCAGCGAAGGCTATGCCATGGAAGATCAAGATTGGTATTCAAAATCCTTTAGATCGCTTAGACCGAAGAGGAAAAAGTCTAGGGGTGGATCGCTTGGTGTTACTCTTGAACAAGCTACACAAAAGTATATCGATGCTGAAAAGGCAAAGGTCGGTGAAGAGATTCATTGTCCCTGCTGTAACCACAAATTTATCAAGAAAACCTACCAACAAAAATTTCATAAGATCAAATGTAAAGATCGATACTGGAACTCTGTGGATCCCGTTCGCAGAGAAAGAGCAAAACAATATTCAAAATAGAATTAAGATTAATATAAAGCCATGGAAACACACACGCAATCGCTAACATCCGCAGAAATCCTTGATAACATTCTAAATGCCAAGGGTCAATTCGTCAAAGCAGTATACAAGAGCAATCCCACACCTGCTGCACCCCACAAGAAAGAGGGTATCATCCTCGAAAAACACACATCGTCTGTGTGTCGTGCAGGTGTCAACTTCGCTAACCTCTCATCCGTTCAAGCGGGTATCGAGAGTGGAGAGCGTGGAGAAGTCCAACCTCTCGCTTGGGGTGAGTGGTATGTGGATCCAGAGGGTAAGAGTTACTTCCCTTACATCAAAGTCCACACCCCAAAAGGTGCTGACAAGAAACAATTCTATGTTCGCCTCTATCCAACCGAGAACACCAAGCCGAATGTCACCTACTTCGTGAATGGTGAGACTGTGGATAAGGATACCTTCGCATCATATCTCACTCCATCTGCTGCCAAAAAGCTATACGAGAAGAGAACTGATAGTGACTGCTTTGAGATCAAGATGGAGAACATCCTCGCCACTGAAGAATATGGTGAGCAATAGAATTAAGACATACTAAGGCCATGCAAATAACCGAAGAAACCTTAAAGCAAGATGCTCTAATTTTCAGTCTCTATAAAGAATTCAAGAAAACGAAAACTCCAGAGAATCAGAGGAAACTCCTTGAGCGAATCGACAAAGCTCTCGACCAAAGATCGAAGATTACTAAAGAGCAAAGAGAAGATGACTTCGCATCCTGTTAAAATAGAATTAAGATATAATTAAGCCATGACATTTAAAGAAGCAGCAAGAGAAAATACTGGTAAGTCTATGTGCGATAGTGGTGATCATTATGGTCGCCATTACGAAAAGGCTCCAATCGACGATAGTGAACCTATAGTAACTTTCGATGGAAAGTGGAACTGTGCCACCATCGAGACTTCCCTCTTCCTTGAACAGTGGAGTGGTGGTGTCGATGATGAACTCCAAGCCCAATGGGAAAAGTGGGATGATGAGAATGGATCTGAACTAGACTATTTCGAGAGTGCTACAACTTTCTGTGAAGAGGTTCTTGGTCTTACTCGACATGCACGAGACAACACCTACAATAGTGAAAACGATCTATCTCAAAATTATGTCTGGGAAGTGTGGGGTAACGAGGACACGAGCGATTGGATTTATCCAGACGAGAATACTGTTAGTGTCTTCTTCATTCACACTGGCTGTGATATTCGCGGCGGGTATAGTAAGCCTGTATTCGTTCGTCCCGAAGATAGTGGTGATGAGTATAGCGTCCCCATGGATCTAGTCGCTGGTTGGTATCCAATCGAAGCCCATGATCCAGAGGGTAATAAGGTAGAGGATATCTGGTCAACCCCCGATGTCGATTCTGTATCGATTGGGTATTACCCCAATCCATCCTACAATCTATTTGAAAACTATGCCAAGCGTGTATTCGCATTCCTATCCACTAAAAATACGGTCTGTATCCTCACTGAGGATGGCTACAAGATCAAGCTTGGATTGGAAGTTAGATTGGATTACTGATATGGAACTTCAACACTACCTACACGGGTATCCATACCTAACGGGGATTGTGTGTATGGTGGGGAGTTACTTTACCACCTCGAAAAAGCTATCGAAGAAATATATCCACGACACAAAAACAGAAAATGATGAAGCATAAATTGTATGATGATCTGAGAGTAAAATCCTCTGAGTTTAAATGGGAGATAGATGATTGGTTGTATTTGGATGATGATAACATATATGATGATGCCACCAATGCTTACGCCATAGTATACGCAAAGCTTGAAAGAGTGGTGGAGGATTCCATCAGCAACATGGAAACTCAAGTCTACCACCAAATCAAAGTAAAATAGAATTAAGATATAATTAAGCCATGATTAAGAATAACTACGACACCTGCTCAACAATGGAAAATATTGAAATATTGTGTATGCTTGATAATGATATATCGCAAATGAATTTCGATGGGAACTTCAAGGTTCTCCGAAATGGTGGGTATAATACTCGACCAATCTTCCTATTTGAAAATTGCCAAGATATAAATTATCTATCAGATTGTTATGATTTATCTAACATTACGGAGAAACAAGCTAGGGACGCGGTTATTGATGAACATGATCTGAAGTATATCAGCGTTGCCGATATCTCATCCGAGAAAGAACATTTGGATTATACTTGGAAAGAATATCTTATCGAACTTCTACAAACTCCGCTCGATGAAGCCTTTGATTTTTACAGAGGACTACCAGAATATGACGGTGCTGAGTTGTTGGTAGACACTATCGATATCACTGGTTATTCTCAGAGTGATTTCGCCACTGTTATATATAAGAAAGAAGAAGGATATCTATCTGATATCTCTAAGACCAGAGAAACCTTTGAACAACTCGTCTACAGTTCTCCCGTGTATTGTCGAATTGATATTGACGGGGAAGAATATTTCCTAGATGATGTGGATCCATACGAGTGGAATCTCGATGAAGTGAAGAAAGAAATCGACACATTCGAAATCTCTGATAAGGCTAAGGAATACATTAAAGACCACCTTCCAGAATATCCAACACACTAATATATAAACCCACTCTGATACCGTGGAACTCACCGACGATTTCACATTTGAAGAATAGAATTAAGATAGAATAGAGACATGGAAAACGTAAATTACCCGTTCCTCGTTGGAGCATTGGAAACTGCAATGGAATTCATTCCCATGAATGCTGAATTCCTTAGTCATGAAGATCGAAAGAAACTCGACAAACTCATCTGTGAGAAAATCAAGGGAGTCTATAAGAAGGAAAAGGATTCCAGATCCAAATACAATTTCTAACATAATGGGGATGTAGCTCAGTGGATAGAGCAACGGATTTCTAATCCGTGGGTCGCGGGTTCGAATCCCGCCATCCTCACCATATAGAATTAAGATACAATTAAGCCATGAAATCAAACGCCGAACTCGCCGCAAGACACCGCAAGAGAATCGATATGCTTCAAGCAACTCGTGAGAGATTGACAGAAGAACTTAAAAATGTCGAATTGGATATCATCGAAGAATGGGATACCCTACTCAAAGCGCAAGGTCAAAAGACTTTCAAGGAATGGTTTGAGACTCTACTAGAACCATACCGCAGCAATGCGTTGGCCAATACCGCTACGAGTCTTCTCGATAAGCCTTGTGAGTCTCTAACCAATGCTCTATACACTGGGTTTAGTTGGTTTGCTTCACCCGAAGGTTTCCAATACTGGAACGAAGTATCTTTTAACGACTCCCCACTATTAAAAAAGAAAGACTAATATGAAAAAAGTAATATTCAACGAGCCGAAAGAAGAAACTGTATCTATCAAAAACGTAAACTGTTTTGGATTCTATGGTGGTGATTATGGTGATGATGACCGCAAGGTTGTTCTCTGTAAATGTTCTGATGGTAAATACATCGTTATCCTAACTCAATACATCAATCAATATGAATATGGGCGATTGGAAGATCAAAAATTCGACACCCCAAAGGAATGTATGAAGAGTTACCACGACAGATTTGGAGTGAAATTCTACCAATTCGGTAACGCTAAGGATCTTCTCCGATGGGCATTGGATTTAAAATAGAATTAAGATACAATTAAGCCATGTCAAACAACCTCAAAAGCAACTGGTTGGGTGGTTCAAACCACGCTCCTACCAAATTCCGCACCGCATCAAACGGTAAAGTATTCACTCGCACTGAGAAGATCCACATGATCCTCCAAGAGCGTAAGAGTAAGGAACTCATTGCCAATGCTCGTGGCGAAGCCGCAGAGCAAAGCGCAAATCGTAAACGATTCTATGAGGGGGTGAACACTCTCTCTGAGAATCCTCAATCAAAGCTACGCCATTCCAAGGAGGGTGTTTACATCCAACCTCGCGTCGATGGTTCATTTGGCTCAAAGATCAACTTCTAATCATGGTGAAGTCCGTCCCCTGTGGTGGGGGGTGGACACCTCTTTAATATGAATCCCCTAGACGAAAAATTTGAATTGGAAGAAAGACTAGCACACGCTTATGCGGAGTTGCAAACGTCTTTCGATACAATCCACGCTGATAAATGTTTCCAAAAAATAACGAAGATCGAAGATGAGATCGATAATTGGTGGGGAGATTATGGTGACGAATACGGGGCTGTGTTGATTTAATTATGAAGGATATAGAACCAAAAGAAGAACACAAGGCATTCGCCAAAGAAATCTCCGACAAGTTTCTTTGTAAGGATTGGTCGTTGAAATCTATCTTCACCCAAGCGGATTCGATAGAGGCTATGATCGCCCACAAACTAGCGAAGGAGAACTGGAAGAAGTGATCATGGAAACCACCGAAAAATCATTGGAACTAACTGTGGTGGCATCCGTGGGTAAAGAAGTGCCACGTTGCTACACCATCCTACTCCCACCAGATCATTCGAGAGATCTACACGATTTACAAGAGGCGTTTTTCAACTATCTTGGTTTGGATTGTCCCGATTTCATCATGAGATATAAGATTTCCGAGATCCGAGTGATGGAGGGATAGAATTAAGATATAATTAAGCCATGAACCAAACATTGAAACATTCAATCCTCGTGAAGATGCAAATCAGAGAATATTTTCAAGGATATGCAAACTATGGTGATGTTGTGGATGAATTGAGAGATGATCGAATCGATTCCAACCAAGAAGCTATCAAGAGTCACACGGGATATGACGCATCGATGGATGGTAGTCTACACGTATTTTATTACTCCGATGGGAGTGCGCTAGTGGTTGACTCTGCCACTGGAACGACTGCAATATGAATAATAGAATTAAGATAGAATAAAGACATGACAACAATCAAAGAAACCAACCTCACAAAACTTGTCGAGGCGAACCGCGAAGGAATCGAATACGAAGAATACTATGCCTGTGGTTGGGTGAGCGCCAATGCACAGCCATCGAAGAGGATTGTCACCATCGCTGAAAAATACCCAACGGCTGAAATCGTAGTATTTGGAGATACGACAATCGGTATTGAGATTGAGGGGCAGCTATGGGCAGCTGAAATGCCAAACGACCTAAGAGGCGGAGGGAAACAACATAGGCTACCCCACGAAGACTGGCAATGGCTTAACTGGGCATCCGGGCATACCTACGAGAGTGGCGACGGCCCCCGCAACATGGGAGACTCGTCTGACCTCCGCAAGGTAACCGACGCCGAAGCAAAAATACGAATTCAAAATCAATAAAAAATACGATGATACGTATGAGGAATTCCCACACCTAATCAAATTTCTCACAACACAAAAATTTGTAGCCAGTGACTGTTGGGGAGATATCGAAAGTTTCTTTCACCGCAATCAAGTTGATGGTGGATCTAACGGATCCACTCTCAAAAACATCACCCTACTAACTGAATGGACTGGTTCATCGACTAGATTAACCGTCCTCGTGGGTTGGGGTAGTGATTGTTGGGGCGATGCTTATATCATCATCGAAAAAGCCGAAGACGAATAATAGAATTAATATATAATAATCATATGAAAAATCTATTCAAACGTTTTCGTAAACCCTGTCCCAAAAAGAAACCAAAACCCTCAAATGGTAACGACTAGACGAGCCACCAAAATGGATCCTACGAGAGTTCAACTAGTGACAGCAGGAGAGACTGCCCAAATTTAAATAGAATTAAGATAGAATGGAACTATGCCTCCAAAAACAACAGAACAACTCCTCACCCGTTACGCCAAAACCTTCCACGCTGCTCTCGATGTAGGGTGGACAAAGGTCGATGGTTGGATCTTTGAATCCCCTAGTGGATCCAAGCATGATCTATCCGCAGCCGATTTCACCAAACTTGACTCTATCGAAAGGTGTGGTAGTTTCTTGGTAGAATGAATTTGAGATTTTGAACCACTTTAGGGAATGGTTAGGGAATGGTTAGTGAATAGCGTGTCCCTCTTATTGGGTGAACTATTGGAAATCTACGTGAAAGAATATAATCCAACCACAAGCGAAATTGTGCGATTTGTCAAACGTCTGGAATGCTGATGGGTTTACACAATGAAATAATGTCGGGCGTGTGGAGAAAACTCAGAGGTTCTACTTGGAATCCTGTTAGAGAAAGCATCGCTAGTAAAACATCGGATTCTGTTAGATTTCATATTAGCAAGAATTTCTCATCAACCGTTCACATCGTGAAATATTCCGTGACTGATTCCATAAAAAATAGAATTAAGATAGAATAGAACCATGACCAAACCACCAGCAGACCTTAAACTCGAAACCCTCAAAGAAGGAGTTGAAATCACCACCATCAACAAAGTGGCTGGTGAAATAGTATACAGACCAGTGGTTTGGGTAGTGAAGGGATACGATCCAAAAATTGAGCGTTGGAGATATATGAGGTGCGGCGATCCCACCACTAGGGGAGCATTTCCCAACACTGGTGTTGGTCATTGGTTCATGCAAAGGGATGACACACCAAAATTTTGGTATAGCGCAAATCCCGAGCATATCAAAATCGCAAAAGAAAAAATCGAGATTGCCAAGAAAGCAAGAGAGGCAAAATATGCAGCAAGAGATGCGAAAATAAAGAAAGCCGCACCAATCGGAGACTTGTTAGGATGTGGAAATGATGATTGCCACATCACCGAAGAATTGGCAGAGAGTTTGACTGATGAACAAATTGAAACCCTCAAGGGATGGCTCGACGTAAAATAAAATGGAATTGGAAAATAAAATATACGATTCTGTGGGAGATTCTGTGGGAGGTTCTGTGGGAGTTTCTGTGGCGATTTCTGTGGGAAATTCTGTGGCGAGTTCTGTGAGGGGTTCTGTGGGAGTTTCTGTGAGGGGTTCTGTGGGAGTTTCTGTGCAGGGTTCTGTGGATGATAAAATAAGAGAATATGAAATTAAGAGATAAAATACACGGTTCTGTGGGGGATTCTGTGGTGATTTCTGTGTGGGATTCTATGGAGGGTTCTGTGTGGAGTTCTGTGGGAGTTTCTGTGGGGAATTCTGTGAGGGGTTCTGTGGGAGGTTCTGTGGAGGGTTCTGTGTGGGATTCTATGTGGAGTTCTGTGGGAGATTCTGTGGGAAATAAAATAAGAGAATATGAAATTAAGAGATAAAATACACGGTTCTGTGGGGGATTCTGTGGTGAGTTCTGTGGCGAGTTCTGTGTGGGATTCTATGGGAAATTCTGTGGTGATTTCTGTGGGAGATTCTGTGTGGAGTTCTGTGGGAGGTTCTGTGTGGGGTTCTGTGGGAGGTTCTGTGGAGGGTTCTGTGGAGGGTTCTGTGGGAGATTCTGTGGCGAGTTCTGTGGGTGATAAAATAAGAGAATATGAAATTAAGAGATAAAATACACGGTTCTGTGGGGGATTCTGTGGTGAGTTCTGTGGTGAGTTCTGTGGGAGATTCTGTGTCGAGTTCTGTGAGGGGTTCTGTTAGAAACAAAATAAGAGAATATGAAATTAAGAGATAAAATATACGATTCTGTGGTGATTTCTGTGGAGGGTTCTATGTGGGGTTCTGTGTGGAGTTCTGTGAGGGATTCTGTGAGGGGTTCTGTGAGGGGTTCTGTGGGAGGTTCTGTGGGAGGTTCTGTGGAGGGTTCTGTGAGGGGTTCTGTGAGGGGTTCTGTGGCGAGTTCTGTTAGAAATAAAATAAAAGAATATGAAATTAAGAGATAAAATATACGATTCTGTGTGGATTTCTGTGAGGGGTTCTGTGGGAGATTCTGTGAGGGGTTCTGTGGGAGTTTCTGTGGGAGATTCTATGTGGAGTTCTGTGGGAGATTCTGTGGGGATTTCTGTGTGGGATTCTGTGGGAGGTTCTGTTAGAAATAAAATAAAAGAATATGAAATTAAGAGATAAAATATACAGTTCTGTGGTGATTTCTGTGGGAAATTCTGTGGCGAGTTCTGTGAGAGATTCTGTGGGAGTTTCTGTGAGGGGTTCTGTGGGAGTTTCTGTGGGAGATTCTGTGTGGAGTTCTTTGTGGGGTTCTGTGGATGATAAAATAAGAGAATATGAAATTAAGAGATAAAATATACGATTCTGTGGGAGTTTATGTGGCGAGTTCTGTGGTGAGTTCTGTGGCGAGTTCTGTTAGAAATAAAATAAGAGAATATGAAATTAAGAGATAAAATATACGATTCTGTGGGGGATTCTGTGGCGATTTCTGTGTGGGATTCTATGTGGAGTTCTGTGAGGGATTCTGTGAGGGGTTCTGTGAGAGATTCTGTGGGAGGTTCTATGTGGAGTTCTGTGGGAGGTTCTGTGGGAGGTTCTGTGGGAGGTTCTGTGCAGGGTTCTGTTAGAAACAAAATAAGAGAATATGAAATTAAGAGATAAAATATACGATTCTGTGGGGGATTCTGTGGCGATTTCTGTGTGGGATTCTATGTGGAGTTCTGTGAGGGGTTCTGTGAGGGGTTCTGTGAGGGGTTCTGTGAGGGGTTCTGTGGGAGGTTCTGTGGGAGGTTCTGTGGGAGGTTCTGTGGAGGGTTCTGTGAGGGGTTCTGTTAGAAACAAAATAAGAGAATATGAAATTAAGAGATAAAATATACGATTCTGTGGTGAGTTCTGTGGGAGGTTCTGTGGATGATAAAATAAGAGAATATGAAATTAAGAGATAAAATATACGATTCTGTGGTGATTTCTGTGGAGGGTTCTATGTGGGGTTCTGTGTGGGATTCTATGTGGAGTTCTGTGAGAAGTTCTGTGGCGATTTCTGTGGGGGATTCTGTGGGAGATTCTGTGGGAGATTCTGTGAGAAGTTCTGTGGCGATTTCTGTGGGGGATTCTGTTAGAAATAAAATAAAAGAATATGAAATTAAGAGATAAAATATACGATTCTGTGGAGGGTTCTATGTGGGGTTCTATGTGGAGTTCTGTGAGGGGTTCTGTGGGAAGTTCTGTGGGAGATTCTGTGGGGGATTCTATGAGAAGTTCTGTGGGAGATTCTGTGAGGAGTTCTGTGTGGGATTCTGTGGGAGGTTCTGTTAGAAATAAAATAAAAGAATATGAAATTAAGAGATAAAATATACGATTCTGTGGAGGGTTCTGTGTGGGGTTCTGTGTGGAGTTCTGTGAGGGGTTCTGTGGAGGATTCTGTGTGGGGTTCTGTGTGGAGTTCTGTGAGGGGTTCTGTGGAGGATTCTGTGAGGAGTTCTGTGAGGAGTTCTGTGAGGAGTTCTGTGGCGAGTTCTGTGTGGAGTTCTGTGGGAGGTTCTGTGGATGATAAAATAAGAGAATATGAAATTAAGAGATAAAATAAACGATTCTGTGGTGATTTCTATGTGGAGTTCTGTGTGGGATTCTGTGGGAGTTTCTGTGGAGGGTTCTGTGGGAGATTCTATTGGAAATAAAATAAGAGAATATGAAATTAAGAGATAAAATATACGATTCTGTGGTGATTTCTGTGGAGGGTTCTGTGGGAGGTTCTGTGGGAGGTTCTTTGGAGGATTCTTTGTGGAGTTCTGTGGGAGATTCTGTGAGGAGTTCTGTGTGGGATTCTGTGGGAGGTTCCGTGGGTGATAAAATAAGAGAATATGAAATTAAGAGATAAAATATACGATTCTGTGGAGGGTTCTATGTGGGGTTCTGTGTGGAGTTCTGTGAGGGGTTCTGTGGAGGATTCTGTGTCGAGTTATTTGTGGGATTCTGTGGAGGATTCTTTGGAGGATTCTTTGTGGAGTTCTGTGGCGATTTCTGTGGGGGATTCTGTGGGAGATTCTGTGGGAGATTCTGTGGATGATAAAATAAGAGAATATGAAATTAAGATATAAAATAAACGATTCTGTGGGATTCTGTGGGAGATTCTGTGAGGATTTCTGTGTGGGATTCTGTGAGGAGTTCTGTGTGGAGTTCTGTGGGAGGTTCTGTTAGAAACAAAATAAGAGAATATGAAATTAAGAGATAAAATATACGATTCTGTGGCGATTTCTGTGGGAGATTCTATGTGGAGTTCTGTGAGGAGTTCTGTGGTGAGTTCTGTGGGAGATTCTGTGGGAGATTCTGTGAGGAGTTCTGTGAGGAGTTCTGTGAGGGGTTCTGTGGCGAGTTCTGTGTGGGGTTCTGTGGGAGGTTCTGTGGATGATAAAATAAGAGAATATGAAATTAAGAGATAAAATATACGATTCTGTGGCGATTTCTGTGGGAGATTCTATGTGGAGTTCTGTGTGGAGTTCTGTGAGGATTTCTGTGAGGATTTCTGTGGTGAGTTCTGTGGGAGATTCTGTGGGAGATTCTGTGAGGAGTTCTGTGAGGAGTTCTGTGAGGGGTTCTGTGTGGGGTTCTGTGGGAGGTTCTGTGGATGATAAAATAAGAGAATATGAAATTAAGAGATAAAATATACGATTCTGTGTATAGATCGGTAGGTTCTAGTATAATAGAATTAAGATATAGTAATGCCATGAACATATTGGAAACCATTCAAAAAGAAACTCACGGATTCATCATCGACAATACCCAACTTGAAAAACTTGGCGAAGAATTCCCAAAACAAAAGGTTCTCGTTCGTTGTGGTAATATCCGATTCACTTGTCAGGCTAATTCAGCCCTTAGCTTGATTAACGCATATGTAGCCTTTGGTGCTGATTATGTGCGTGATATATCAATTTATAAAGCGAAGGATTATGAAATTAAGAGATAAAATAAACGATTCTGTGGCGAGTTCTGTGGCGAGTTCTGTGGCGAGTTCTGTGGGAGTTTATGTGGCGAGTTCTGTGTGGAGTTCTGTGGAGGATTCTTTGTGGAGTTCTGTGGGGATTTCTGTGTGGGATTCTGTGGGAGATTCTGTGAGGAGTTCTGTGTGGGATTCTGTGAGAGTTTCTGTGGCGAGTTCTGTTAGAAACAAAATAAGAGAATATGAAATTAAGATATAAAATAAACGATTCTGTGGCGAGTTCTGTGGGAGTTTATGTGGCGAGTTCTGTGTGGAGTTCTGTGGAGGATTCTTTGTGGAGTTCTGTGTGGGATTCTGTGGGGGATTCTGTGGTGAGTTCTGTGGCGAGTTCTGTGGGAAATTCTGTGGCGAGTTCTGTTAGAAACAAAATAAGAGAATATGAAATTAAGAGATAAAATATACGATTCTGTGGGAGTTTATGTGGCGAGTTCTGTGGCGAGTTCTGTGTGGAGTTCTGTGAGGAGTTCTGTGGCGAGTTCTGTGGGAGGTTCTGTGAGGAGTTCTGTGGGAGATTCTGTGAGGGGTTCTGTGTGGAGTTCTGTGGCGAGTTCTGTGTGGAGTTCTGTTAGAAACAAAATAAGAGAATATGAAATTAAGATATAAAATAAACGATTCTGTGGCGAGTTCTGTGGCGAGTTCTGTGGGAGTTTATGTGGCGAGTTCTGTGGCGAGTTCTGTGGGAGTTTATGTGGCGAGTTCTGTGGCGAGTTCTGTGTGGAGTTCTGTGAGGGGTTCTGTGGGGATTTCTGTGTGGGATTCTGTGGGAGATTCTGTGGATGATAAAATAAGAGAATATGAAATTAAGAGATAAAATAAACGATTCTGTGGTGAGTTCTGTGGGAGTTTATGTGGCGAGTTCTGTGTGGAGTTCTGTGGAGGATTCTTTGTGGAGTTCTGTGGGGATTTCTGTGGGAGTTTATGTGGCGAGTTCTGTGGTGAGTTCTGTGGTGAGTTCTGTGGGAGATTCTGTGGAGGGTTCTGTGGAGGGTTCTGTGGCGAGTTCTGTTAGAAACAAAATAAGAGAATATGAAATTAAGATATAAAATAAACGATTCTGTGGGAGTTTATGTGGCGAGTTCTGTGGCGAGTTCTGTGAGGAGTTCTGTGGGAGGTTCTGTGGAGGGTTCTGTGAGGGGTTCTGTTAGAAATAAAATAAAAGAATATGAAATTAAGAGATAAAATATACGATTCTGTGGTGAGTTCTGTGGGAGATTCTGTGTGGAGTTCTGTGGGAGATTCTGTGGGAGTTTCTGTGGTGATTTCTGTGTGGGATTCTGTGAGGATTTCTGTGAGGAGTTCTGTGGCGATTTCTGTGGGGGATTCTGTGGGAGATTCTGTGGGAGATTCTGTGAGGAGTTCTGTGGCGAGTTCTGTGGGAAATTCTGTGGCGAGTTCTGTTAGAAATAAAATAAGAGAATATGAAATTAAGAGATAAAATAAACGATTCTGTGGTGATTTCTGTGGTGATTTCTGTGGGAGATTCTATGTGGGATTCTATGGAGGATTCTGTGTGGAGTTCTGTGTGGGATTCTGTGGGAGTTTCTGTGGAGGGTTCTGTGGGAGATTCTGTGGGAAATAAAATAAGAGAATATGAAATTAAGAGATAAAATATACAGTTCCGTGTATAGATCGGTAGGTTCTAGTATAATAGAATTAAGATAGAATAAAGACATGTCCAACACCAACACTTCCGAATATACCGTAATCGCCATCAGTAAGAATACCAACGCATTTGGTTACCGCTCCGTGCTAGTGTGTAACGATAACGGTTCGGCCTATCAGTTACTCAATTCTGCATACACTGGCTTTACCTTTCCAAAGAAGGGTGATAAGATCACCAATCTGGATTCATACGTTTACAAGTATCAATTACCATCCTGCACTGGTCTGGATCAAAGGGAGGTCAAAGATGTTCTATACCACGCTGGACGATAAAATAGAATTAAAAGATAAAATATACAACACTAGATTCTAGTATAATAGAATTAAGATAGAATAAAGACACCAACAACCAAAGGAACACGAAACAATCCAACCAATTAAAATTCAGCCATGCACAACAAAGACACATTCTTCACACAATCTTACAAGGGTGGATTCATCCACACCTGTAGCAACCGAACCACTGGGAAACAAGAAATCCAAGTAATACTCCCCAATGGTAATTCTCGTGATGGTATTTCTACCGTGATCGGTGCCAAACGAATCATCTCAAAAAACCCATGACTTCATTCACCAGAAAAACTCTGGGCATTGATGTTCACTGCCTTGTCCTGCCTTGTAGATTTTGCGGAGGTTTTCCCGCATGGGAAGAACTCAAACCTGATCACAGATGGCGAAAGATGAAATACGCTAGTTGGGATGGATGGCTAACGCATGACTGCGAGGCCAAACACTACGCTCTAGCAGGGGCGAAAGATTACGTCTATGAGGACTGGAATTTTCAGCAGAACAAAATGTATTGAGGAGTTGTTATTAACTTAACTTAACTTTTTAAGCAAGAATTTGTTATATATCATATATGAAAGATAAAATATGCGTAGGATAGAAGAATATCGGCAGGATATGAGAAAAATAAATAGAATTAAGATATAATAATATCATGACACTACAACCTAAATCAAATCCGATTAAGAAAGTTACACAAATTCAACCAACTCGTCCAACAAAGCGCAAAAGGTTTGTATCATACGACAATCGTGCGCCAGTGATTACCAGCCGTTGGGTATAATAGAATTAAGATATAATAAAGACATGCCCACTACAACCAAACCAAAAATCGCTGACCGCCCAATCGGAGAACTATCCGAAGAAGTATTCACCGCAGTCGCGCTACTCAATGTGTATTTCTTTGTAGATTTGGCATACGCTGGGGTAAAAACCAAACGTGATCGAAACAAGCTGCTCAAAACTATCCAGAAGGCTGGATACCTCGATGAGGTAGAAGACGTAGAAGAATGCACTTCCGAAATCAAAGATCTCTACGACAGCACTCTTGAAGCACACGTTAAAGAAACTCTCGAAGAAATCTAGAACCCCGTAGAAAATCTAAAGATTATCAAATAGAATTAAGATATAATAAAGACATGAACACCGACACACTATATGACAATCTCGTTGAATACGGGGTTGCTACCGAAGACGAGATTAGATTAGTAACCTGCATTAATGGTTATTCCGTGGAATCATTGGAATCCATCCTATATGCTAGGACAGCCAATCGTAGCTGGGATCAATTTGAAGACGAATTAGAATAATAGAATTAAGATATAATAACATGGAACTAGCAATAATCATTATCGTAGTAATTCTGATAATCACAATAGTCATATAATAGAATTAAGATAAAATAAAAACATGTCCGACACCAAAACAACCGCACAACAACTAAAGATTAAAAAGTTCCCATTCAGAATTAAAGATGATAATGGGAAACTAATATACCACGAAGACTCTGATGGGTTTTGGTATCGTCATGAATACGATGATGAGGGTAATAAAACATACCACGAATACTCTAATGGGACTTGGTATCGTTATGAATACGATGATGAGGGTAATGAAACATACTTTGAAAACTCTCGTGGGACTTGGTATCGTTATGAATACGATGATGAGGGTAATAGAACATACTCTGAAAACTCTTATGGGGGTTGGTATCGTTATGAATACGATGATGAGGGTAATAGAACATACTACGAAAACTCCAGTGGTTTCAAAAGAGGAACTAAAAGATCATCTACCAAGGAACTAACATTGGATGACATCGCAAAATTGGTAGGTATTCCAGTAGAAAATCTAAAGATTATCAAATAGAATTAAGATATACTGGTGCCATGTCCAAAACAATCGCACAACAATTAAACATTAAAAAGTTCCCATTCATTATTGAAGATGATGAGGGTAATAAAACATACTCTGAAAACTCTGATGGGTTTTGGTATCGTTATGAATACGATGATAATGGTAACATAACATACCAAGAAAACTCTAATGGGTTTTGGTATCGTCATGAATACGATGATGAGGGTAATGAAACATACCACGAATACTCTAATGGGTTTTGGTGTCGTTATGAATACGATGATGACGGTAATGAAACATACTACGAAGACTCCAGTGGTTACAAAAGAGGAACTAAAAAGGGAACTATTAAAGAACTTAGTATGAATGACATCGCTAAGCTAGTGGGGATCCCTGTGGAAAATCTAAAGATTATCAAATAGAATTAAGATAAAATAAAGACATGTCCAAAACAATCGCACAACAATTAAACATCAAGAGTTTTCCATTTAAAATCAAAGATGATAGGGGTAATGTAATATACACTGAAAACTCTAATGGGTTTTGGTATCGTAATGAATACTATGATGAGGGTAATAAAACATACACTGAAGACTCTAATGGGTTTTGGTATCGTCATGAATACGATGATGAGGGTAATAAAACATACTCTGAATACTCTAATGGGGTTTGGTATCGTCATGAATACGATGATGAGGGTAATATAACATACACTGAAAACTCTGATGGGTTTTGGTATCGTAATGAATACTATGATGACGGTAATGAAACATACTCTGAAAACTCTCATGGTTTCAAAACAGGAACTAAGAAATCAGATATCAAGGAACTAACATTGGATGACATCGCTAAGCTAGTGGGGATCCCTGTGGAAAACCTAAAGATTATCAAATAGAATTAAGATATACTGGTGCCATGTCCAACACTAAAACTTACACCGTAGTCAACAACGATCAATCCACCAACTGGGTGATTGGCGCAAAGATCAAGAAAATCAGCCCTTGGAGTAGGGATGGCTACGCAGCCTTCACCAGCCTTGAGGGAATGCTCATCATCCACGCTCACATTGATGAGGTGAAGTAATTATAATAGAATTAAGATATAATAAAGCCATGTCCAAGACCAAGCCGCTGTGGAGTGGGCAGAACTAGAGGAGATCGACTATTAAATTAAAATTAAGATATACTGCTTGACCTCTGGTCGCAGATCCTTTCGATTGGTAAATAATGGACAAGTCCCCTGTTATCCTGTGGTGGGATAACGGGGGCATCCATTTCCAAATAGAATTAAGATATAATAAAGCCATGTCCAAGACCAAGCAACACAACAAATCCAACACGAAAACAACACACAAGACCGCTTGTCCCGCCACACAACGCGCAGCCCTAATTGAATTTATGAAGGATTTCCCGGGCTGCCAAGTGCGAGATCAGAAGATTGCGAAGTGCAACCCCATTCCGTCACGTTTTGAAGATCGAGACTGCAAGGAATTCTCGCAGCTCCGCTCAAAAAAGCACGACCACCTTGCTGTTGAGACGGATGAACTAGGAAACCAATTCGTCCTCACCATTAAAGGGCAACGTATGCAACTCATCGACTAACCCCGTGGCATCCATTATCAAATAGAATTAAGATATAATAGAACCATGACCAACACTAAAACAATCGCACAACAACTAAAGATTAAGAAGTTTCCATACAGAATTAAAGATGATAGGGGTAATGTAATATACCACGAAGACTCTGATGGTTTTTGGATTCGTTATGAACGTGATGATAGGTGTAATACCACATACTTTGAAGACTCTGATGGGGGTTGGTATCGTTATGAATACGATGATGAGGGTAATAAAACATACTCTGAAAACTCTAATGGGACTTGGTATCGTCATGAATACGATGATGAGGGTAATAAAACATACCACGAAGACTCTAATGGGACTTGGTATCGTTATGAATACGATGATGAGGGTAATAAAACATACTCTGAAGACTCCAGTGGTTTCAAAAGAGGAACTAAAAAGGGAACTATTAAAGAACTTAGTATGAATGACATCGCTAAGTTAGCAGGTATTCCAGTAGAACAACTAAAGATTATCAAATAGAATTAAGATATAATAGAGCCATGTCCAACACTAAAACAATCGCACAACAACTAAACATCAAGAGTTTTCCATTTGAAATCAAAGATGATAATGGGAAACTAATATACCAAGAAGACTCTAATGGGACTTGGTATCGTTATGAATACGATGATGATAGGTGTAATACCACATACTCTGAATACTCTAATGGGGTTTGGTATCGTAATGAATACGATGATGACGGTAATGAAACATACACTGAAAACTCTAATGGGGTTTGGTGTCGTTATGAATACGATGATGACGGTAATGAAACATACTCTGAAAACTCTGATGGTTTCAAAACAGGAACTAAAAAGGGAACTATTAAAGAACTTAGTATGAATGACATTGCCAAGTTAGCAGGTATTCCAGTAGAAAATCTAAAGATTATCAAATAGAATTAAGATATACTGGTGCCATGTCCAAAACAATCGCACAACAACTAAAGATTAAGAGTTTTCCATTTGAAATCAAAGATGATAATGGGAAACTAATATACCACGAAGACTCTGATGGGTTTTGGTATCGTAATGAATACGATGATGAGGGTAATAGAACATACTCTGAAAACTCTGATGGGGGTTGGTATCGTAATGAATACGATGATGAGGGTAATAGAACATACTCTAAAAACTCTGATGGGGGTTGGTATCGTTATGAATACGATGATGACGGTAATATAACATACTCTGAATACTCTAATGGTTTCAAACAGGAACTAAGAAATCAGATATCAAGGAACTAACATTGGATGACATCGCAAAATTGGTAGGTATTCCAGTAGAAAATCTAAAGATTATTAAATAGAATTAAGATAAAATAAAGACATGTCCAACACTAAAACAATCGCACAACAATTAAACATTAAAAAGTTCCCATTCAGAATCAAAGATGATAATGGGAAACTAATATACCACGAATACTCTGGTGGGGGTTGGTATCGTTATGAACGTGATGATGAGGGTAATAAAACATACTCTGAATACTCTAATGGGGGTTGGTATCGTTATGAATACGATGATGAGGGTAATAAAACATACACTGAATACTTCAGTGGTTTCAAAACAGGAACTAAGAAATCATCTACCAAGGAACTAACACTAGAAGACGTCGCTAAGTTAGCAGGTATTCCAGTAGAAAACCTAAAGATTATCAAATAGAATTAAGATATAATAGAACCATGTCCGACACCAAAACA